>Ga0256407_10009677_pt1 | contig 13735 bp, 11 predicted proteins | sample RumenRJG_04DNA_FD_193489 | JGI IMG/M metagenome (GOLD analysis project Ga0256407, IMG submission 193489) | Bovine rumen microbial communities from Lethbridge, Alberta, Canada - RJG_04 | ecosystem: Host-associated > Mammals > Digestive system > Stomach > Rumen | place: Canada: Alberta... | reverse complement strand
TAATGAATATGATTAAAAATAATGATAATAATAAAAAAATTAAAGAACTTATTTCAAAACAAAAATTTGAAAAAAATCTCAAAGAAATATATAATAAAATATTAGAAAATCAATCTGAGATTAAAAAAGCAAATATATTAATAGATTCAGTATTAAATAAATCAACATAAATTATATTAAAATTTAATAGATGCAAATATTTTTTTCATAATGTGATGAAAATAAAAGAATAAATAAAAAAAAAAAAATTAATTTTTTTAATTTTGATAATTATTTAATCTAGAAAATAGTTAAAAAAAATTAAATTATAATTAATATTTTCATTAAATTTTAATTAAATTAATTATTTCCTCAAATTTATTATATATTTTAAATGAAAAAAATTTTTTTGTATAAAACAAAATACATTTTTTTTGACATTAATTCAAAAATTGTTATTGATTAATATTATTTTTACATATTATTTGGCTTTTAAATCATATATTTCAAAATGAAATTAAATCATTATTTTTAAGTTAAACCAATATAATGAATTTAATAATATTTGAAACTTATTTTGAATATAATAAGAAATGAATTTCCATTCCAAAAATATTATAAAATTTAATCATTTTTATTTATACTAAAAATTGGATTTGAAAATAATTTTTTTCAATTAAAATAATTAAGACTTTCAATTAAATAATATCTATTATCTATTAAATTTAGATAGTAATTGATTAAAAATGATGTTTATGATAATTTAACTATTATAAGTTTTTATATCCTAATGAAAGTTAAAGGAAAAATTAATTATTATTTATTTGAGAAGTTTCAATATAAAATCTATAAAGCTTATTATAAAAAATTAAAAAATATTAATTGAAAATTATAAATTTTATTTTTATGATAATATCTTCAATATTAATTCAATATATGAGATATTCATTTAAATTTTGTTAAAAACATATCAATAATATTATTTATTTAAATTAATGATAAATATATGGAATTAAAATTTTCAAATATGCTCTATTTTTTATTTTAATTAAAAATAAAATAATTAAGAACATTGTATATATAAAAGTATGAATTAAAAAAAAGTTAAATCAGAGTTTCGATTTTAAAAAATAATAAATAATAATTTAAAAATAAAATAAAATTAAATATATATAAAATTATTTTTTTCCGTATCTTTGATTTTGTTTAATATAATTGATAAAATAATTTTCACCATCACCAAGAATTCTATCCAACTGGATAGGATTTTTTTTACATTTCATATTAAGAGTTTTAACATCTTCTAAAAATTCAGGAGAATTGAGATAATCACTAAGAAGTTTTTCTAAAGGAACACAGAAAAAATTATTATATTCATTTTCTAAAAAAGAATAATTTTCAAAGATACTTTTATTATCTTCAATTTTCCTTTTTAAAACATCACCAATATGACATTTATTTTCAAAAGTTGAACAAAAAAGGGATTTAAAATCTATTGTTAAAATAAATTTGTTAGATTCAATTGTAACATTTTTTGTAAAATCATGAGAAGGAATCCTAAATTTTTGTTTTTTTAAGATTCCTTTTTTTTTTAAAATTTCATTTGATTTTTTTAATATATGATGGAAAAAAAGTTTTTTAACTTTTTTAACAATTCCATCAAAACGAACATTTTTACAACAATTTTGACTAATTAAATCTGACGCTACATTTAAATTAAATTTTCCAATTTTTTTTTGTTTGTCTTTTTTATAAATTTCATCTTGTTCTTGAAGTGAAATCATATATCTTTCATTTGTATTTTTATTTATTTGTTCATAATCAAAAACTTTTTTAAATATTTTAGGAAAAAAGTCTTTATTTTTTATTTCTTCATTCATTTGATTTTGAATAACTTTTTTAAATTCTTTTGAATTTGAGATATTTATCTCATCTTCAAAACGATTAGTTTTCTTTCCAAGATTTTCATTTTGTTCTTCATTTGTTATTCCAGTTGAAAAATCTTCAGAAGATAAATCATTTTGATTAAAAAATTTTTCTTGATTGAATATTTCATTATAATTTTGAAATTCATCATTTGAGAATGAAGAATTAAAATTTTCATCATTACTTATATTATTATTTAGTTCATGGATACTCATTTTTTTATTTATATATTTTTTTTTTATTATATATAGGATTATGATATTTTAAGATTGAATTTTAGGATTGCTTATTTAAAAAAATTAATTTTGTTTTTTGTACATTGAGGTTATTAATTTTTTTTTATTAATATTAATAAATTTAATCCTGTTATTAAATTTTATTTAATTATTTATATTAAAAATGAAAAGATTTTTTAAAATAAATCAAACAATTATCATATTTTCAAATTATATTAATACTTCTAAAATATTTTTAATATATATATGAAAAAGATAAAATATATTTTATTTCAAGATTTATTTGTTTAATTATTATAAAGAAAATAAAAAATATAAAATTCAAAAATTTAACCTTAATATATTATTATATTAATTCATTTGTAATAAATTCAATTTTAAACAATTTTCTCATTTAATTATTATTGATTTAAAATGATTAATAATTAATTTTATTTTTAAAAAAAAGTATCTTAAGATGCTCAATATATTTTTCATCATTTTATTAATATCATTAAAAAAAACAACTCAAATAAAAAACATAACTCTATATACATCAGATGAAGTAAAATTATCAGACCCATCATCAAACCAACTTCTTTTTTATTTACCCTTAGATGACTATTCTAAAAATTCCAAAATATACTTTAAAATAATAGATTCAAATTACTTCAATAATTTAGAATTTAAATATTCTTTTCTAGATTCTCAAGAAGAATTTGACTCTTCTTTTGGAATAGTAATAACACCAAAAAATATAAAAAATAATGAATATGAATTCCAAATAAAAAATACTGCAATTATAAATGTATATTTAGCATTTTTAATAACCTCAAATTCAAATTTTGAATATGAAGTAACATTTAAAGTTGATTCATCATTAAAACATTTAAATACAGTTGCAATAATCATAATAGTAATATCAGTATTTTTTTTTATTGGAATATTTGCTTTATGTATTATTTGTGTTTGTAAATTATGTAGAACTGTTCAAAAACATGCAGTTGGTACTACTTATGGTACTGCTATGTATATGAGAGAAATACAAAGGCAAAATGTACCTTATTATCAAGGTCAATTTATTTATAATCAGAATATGCAAGGACAAATTTATTATAATAATTTACAAGGACAAAATTTTAATGAGAATTATATGAATCTTAATCATGGAAATAGTAATTTGAATTTAAATGATAATAATTTAGGAATTGGAAATGAAAAACAAAGTATTAATAAAAAAAGTGAGAAGTAAAAGGGATTTTTTTTTTTTTGATATTTTTATGGATGCGTTTTTTTATTTTATAACTGTTTTTTTTGAATTTGATTTGTTTATTATTTTTATCTTTCTTTTAATTAGGAAAAAAATATATAAATTTATACTCTAAATAGATAATTTTTTTATAATTAGTTTTAAAATTTTGTTATATTATAGAGTTTAATTTTTTGCTTTGATTCATATATTAAAATATTATTTTATATTTTTAATGATTTTATAGTCATTATCAAGTAAAGATATATGATTATACTTATTAATACAATAATATGTAAAAATTTATTTATGAATTGAAGTATTAAATATATTAAATAAATTATTTCTCAATTTCTTTTTGTTTATAATTAATAATAATTATAATTTTTCTTTCAGTAATATTTTAATTTAAATTATTATATTATTTTTTTATGTGAATAAAATATGTCTATAAATAATAGTTTTTTCAAATACATTATCTTATTTATAAATTCAATTCACTTCCATTTTTATTTCCTTTGTATATTTATTTATTTTTCATTTCAAAAAACTATAATATTATTTAAAAATATTATTAAAAATAATTAAATAAAAATTGTATTCAAATAGATTCATTTTCATGAACAAATGTTTATGATTTTAATTCAACAATATCTTCGATATTTAAATTACTAAAACCAATATTATTGGAATTTTCAACATAATTCTTTTCATTTAAATTTTTTTGTTTAGATTGATTTTTATTTTTAAATATCTTCTCATTAAAATTAATTCTTTCTTTCATAATTTTTTGACAAAATTTATAACAATATGAAATTATTAATATAATTAAAATAAGTGAAATAAAACTTTCAATTATCATTGATATTGGAAATATAATTCCATGCATTGAATTTTTAAAAATTATTTCTTTTGTTAAATCTGATTTACAATATTTTGAAATGGTAAATGCTAAATATCTTGAATTTTCTTCTTTTTTTATTTTAAATAAATATTCAGAATAATAATCTTTATATGAACTTTGAAAGAAAAATGAATAATTTTCTTTTATTTCTTTTGGTTTTGTTTTTTCATATGAAATATCATCTTTTAAATTTACATATGATATTGAAAAAGTATGATATTCTTTAGAAAGTATTCTTATATATATTGTTTTCCCTTCTTTAAATTTTGCTAATTCTAAAAAAAATACTATTTTATCATTTCCTAAAGTATCTGAAAGTTTTTCTGATGTATATTTTGTTACTGTTGCATTGGATAAGACTAATAATGAAATTGGAGATATAAAAATTGGAAAAAGTATATATTTCATTATTTAATTTTTATATTTTTTTCTTAAAAATGAATTTTTTTGATTAATAATTAATTAATTTAAATTAGTCAAATTATACTTTTTCCTTTTGAAAATAAATAGGTTAAAATATTATTTAGGTATTTAAAATAGATATATATATTAATAATTAAATTAAAAATTTAAAAAATCAAAATAAAGAATAATAAAATTAAATTTAATTGTAAAAAAGTATCACAACATTTGATTTCTAATTTATAACCATTTTCTTTTGCAATAATATTTGCAAGTTTGATTTCATCTTTATTAATAAAAGGAATTTCAACGCATGATGAATGTTTAATTAATACTAAATCATTTTCGAGACTATAATTATTATAAATAGTTTCATTTCTTAAAAATTTAATAAAACAACATTTTCCTCCAAATTTAGTTTTCCCTTTAATACAATCATTTTGATTAATAGGTTCTTGAAAATCTCCTATTTTTCCACACATATTTTTTATTGGTAATGTTTCATTTATTTCATTTGAAATATTTATTAGAAGTAATAATATTATTAAATAATATATTTTCATTTTCATTTATTCATTCTTAAATTTATTTTAAAAAAAAATTATTTTTGTCAATATAATTTTTGAAATAAATATAATTTAAATCTAAGCAAAAAATAAAAATAAGCAAAAAAAAAATACAAATAAAAAAACCATTTAAAAAAAAATTATTATTTAAAAGGAAGAAGCATCCTTGTTTCTTTATAATAATCATCAAAACCTTTTTTTCTTCTTTGATGATTATCAGCAAGAGGAATACTAATAAAAATAAATAATAAAGTATTTAAAAAAGGACCAATTAAAATAAAATAAAACCCTTTAAGAATAATAATACAATACAATGCAATAAACCACCAAAATAATATTTCACCTAAATAATTAGGATGTCTTGAATATTTCCATAAACCATTTCTAATAAAAGTATTTGTATCATTTTTCTTTTTAAAAATATGCATTTCTCTATCTGCTTCAGCTTCTAATAAAGTTGATAAAAATGAACATATTAAAAATATAATTGATAATAAATTATTTTTATTATTATTTTGATATAAAATTAAATATATTGGTGGTAAAATACAAAAATATACTATTAATGTTGGTACATAATGTATTCCAATAAAATTTACAAATGGATAAAAAATTCCTGTTTGATTTTTTATTTGTGTGTATCTCCAATCTTGAATTTTTAAATTTGTAAATGTATAAACCCAATTTAAAGTTAATCTTACTCCCCAAAATAAAATTGATAAAAAAATAAGAGTTATTTCCTTTGAATTTTTATAATATAACATATATGATAATATTATTACTATTGGTTGGACACTCCAATATGGATCATATATTGAAGAATTTGATAATAGGGTACTAAAAATAAAACAAAATATTGTTGAAATTGTATCTGATATTAGTAAATTTATATAAAAAGGATAATTATTTATTAATTTGGAATAAGTGTATATTCCTATTATTGATGAGAGGATATATATAATTGATATTATTATTAAACCAATTAGTTTATCATCTTTTATTCCCATTAAATTGTATTATATGTATTTTTAAATGTTATGGATATTTTTTTGTTTTATAAATATATTTTATTATTTTTAAATAAAAAAATAAATATTTTAAATATTATATTTAAATTATCTTTTCATTTTTGTATTTTTTTATTAATTTTTAATTTAATAAAATTTAATATATTATTTAAATATAAAATATAGTAATTTTTATAAATTAATTATAAAAAATAACTAATCTAAAATTATAAAATAAAAATAATACACAAAAAAAATTTAAAAATTATTTTTTACAAATAAAATAATTAATATAATTAAAAATTAGAATTTAATTCTTGAATAATTGCAAAATGTTTTCCCATTAAATAAAAACTTAAAACATTAAAAATAACCATACACCATTTATTATACATTTGACAATATCCCAATTTAATAGCATTTTTAGTTATAGGATCATTAATTCTATCATAGAAACTACTAAAAGAATTTGAATGGAAAAAAGAAGCAATAGTAAATCCGAATTCTATATAACTAAAAATGGTTATTATAACAGTGTAAAATATAAACAAATTTAAAGGAACGTCATCATATGGTTCAGATTTTTCCAAAAAAAATATTAAAACTAAAAAGAAAAATGATCTTATTGATTCAAAAACAATAAAAGTAATATAATAATTTTTATCATCTTCTAATTTATATATTATTTCATCTAAGAAAATTGGTTCATTAAGATTTGTATGATTAATTCCGAAATAATTATGATAATTTAAATAAATAATTTGAGATAAATTTTGAAAATAATATGGACTAAGAGAATTATCATTAATATTTATTCCATTATCTTTAAGTAAATCATTTAAAGTCATATTATCAATATTAATATATCTATTATCAATTGTATTATTTCCAATTTTTGTTATACAATCTTTTGAAAATTTAAAATTTGAATATGAAAAATTAGTAGCTCCGAAATTTCCTTCTAATGGATGTGAACAAACATTTTTATTTTGTGATAATTCAAAAGAAACTAAAATTTGATTTTTATCCATTGTTGAATTATAATTTAAATAATATCCATCATTAAACTGAATTGATTTATTACTTTCTGATTTATTTTCTATTTTTATATTTGTTATTATATTATCTTCATTATTACATAAAACAAAATTTTCAGAATCAATTTTAGAATAATTTTGTGCTGTTTTATTACAATTGAATTTATTGGATGTATTATAATCAGAAAGAAATTTTAAATATTCAAAATTTGTTATTCTTTTAATATATAATTCACTTCCTCTCCATTTTGTTATATTAAAAGTTTTTTTTTCATATTTTATACAACTATCATCTTTTTTCTTATTATATACTTTTTTATCATTACAAATATAATGTTCATTATATCCAAATGTATAATTAATTAATAATTCACCATTATTGCTTTCGTTACCAGAATATATTTTATTTATTGGTCCTTTCATCCAATTTTCTTCATAATATTTTTTCTTATAAAGAGGAAATATTTCTTTTGAATTAATATTAAACACCATTAATCCAATTTTAATAATCCAAAATAAAAGGGTTAGTATTTTTAATTTATTTCCATCTTTAATATCAGTCATTATTTTATAATAATGAAAAAAATAATCTCATTTAATCAATATTAAAATTATAAAAAAAGATTTAAATAAAATTTAACCAAAAAGAAAAAATTTTGGAAAAAATTAATTCCTATTTAATACTCAAAACTAAAAAGGAAATATTAACAAAATTGTGAAAAATAAAAGAATTAATTAAAACAATTTTTAATTTCATATTTTAATTAATATTTAAATCAAAAATTATACTGAAAATAAAAAGAATATTGAATAAATAATTATGAAGAAGAAATTAAAAATGAAATTTTTATTAAAAAATTAAATTAATTGAATTAAAAATTAAAAATAATAAAATAAAATTTGAAAAATAACTGAATAAAATATATTCATTTATAGAATTGACATTGTTATATTTTAATATTTGTAGAAAGATTATATACATTATTATCAGAAATAAGACGAAAATTATTTTTTATATTTTGAATAATTATAATTTATTTATTTTAAAAAATATTAATTTACAAAAAATTATAAAAATTTTATTTATAAATAGGTCTATATAACTCTTCAATTTTTAATAAAGTTTCATCATGATCTTCATAAATCCATAACATTGCAAGTAAAACAGTAGAATTTTTTCCTTTTATTTTCCTATAATTTTTAATTGCATTGATTATATCATTATGTACATTTTTATTGACATTTCTTATATTTTGAATTAAAATATCATATGGAGTTTCTAATATAACTCTATCTTCAATTTGATTAATTTTTTTAATAAAAAAATTAATTGAATTTTTGATATGCTGAGTAAAAATATTTTCTAATTGAATAATTTGATTATCATTACATTTTTTTTGTATTATTTTTTTTTCAAACATTAAACTTAATATTAAATTACTAATTCTACTATAATTTAAATCTTGAAAATTGATTTTTAAAAGAAATTTAATAATTTCAATTAAATAAATATCACTTAATCTTGGATGAGGAAAAATTTTCAATAAAAAATAAAAATCACATATATAATAATTTTGAGTATGAGTTAATAAATTAAAATAAGAATTTAAAAATATATCAATTGGAACTGTTTGATGATTATTAAAAAATTTTTCAAAATTTAAAAGAATAAATTCTCTTTTTATTTTATTATCATAATTATCTAAAAATAAATTTACAATATTTTTATATAAAGGAGGAGCAAATTTATTTTTAACTTCACCAAATTTTTCCAATAAGAAAAATATTTGACAAATTCCACTTGATGAAATATTTTCTTTTTTATTTTTAACACATTCTTTAATATAAGAAATTATTTTATTTGAAATTTTTTCTTCAATTGGATAAAAATAATAAAATGCATTTCCTAATATTGAACAACTAATTGACATATCTTTAAATTCATTTAAACAAAAATTATATATAAAATTTTGTAATTCTTGGATAAAAGTTTTAGAATTTATCTTTGTTATTATTGGTAATATTGTAGATATAAATTCATAAATATTTTTTTTATTTTTTCTACTATTTAATTCATGAAAAAAATCATTTAAATTATCTTTTATAAAATCATATAAAAAATTTAATAAATTTAATTGTTGATTTTCATGTTTAATAATACAAAAAATAAATGAATCGATTCCTTCATTAATAAACCAATTCCAATTAAATCCTATTTCATTTTTTATATTACTTAATATTTCAATACATTTTAAAACAATTTCAAAATCTTTACTAAATATACAACTTCCTAAAATATCATATCCTATATTCATTCCATCTGGATATTTTTTCAGTAATTCAATTAAAATTTTAAAATTAAAATTAATATCATTTAACCAATTTTTTAATTCATAAAAAGAATTATTATATCCTTTATTACATAAATTTGTAAAAAATTTCCTATTATTTGATAATAATCCAACTGATTGAATTGGTTTAATTTTCAAATTTTTACATAATGATAATATAAAAAATTCTAATGGCGATTCACATTGATTATAATTTTTATTAATATCAAAATTATCAGTATCAATTTTTTCATTTGGAATATTTTTATTTTCTTCTTTTTCATTTTGATTCTTTAAATTATTTGAATTTTCTAAATTAAAATGTCTTAAAAGTTCATTTGTAAATTCATATATATTAATAATAATTTCAAGTAATTTTTTTTTATCTCCACTTATAACTTGTGAAATTTCATCATCTTGATATTTTAATCCAAAACAAGATAAATCTTCTTTTATTATACTCCAATTTTTTCTCTTTACAGAATTTGATACATTTTTATCTTTTTCATTAATATTTATCATTTGATTTAAATTATTTAAATAATCAAAATTATGTTTATAAAATTTATTGTATGCTTTTTGTAAATTTATTAAAAATATATCAAAATATTTTCCTCCTTTTAATAATTCAAGTGTATTATTTGGTATATAATATTTTCCTGTAATATTTGGAGTAAAATGTTTAAAAGGATTAATTATATTTAAACTTGTAAGCCAAGCATAAAAATCAGGTGAAACTTCCATTTTTATTATTTATAAAAATAAAGGAATTATTTTAAAAATAATTTAAATATTTAAAATTATGTCTCAATTAAAATATTTTTTTATTTTTACTATAGCTCCTTCAAGACGAATATTTAATTATTTTTCATTAAAAAATTCATGTATTTTTACAACTTTTTCAACATGTTTTATATTTGGATATTTTTTTTTAATGAATTTTATAAACATAAAAGAAAATATTATATTAATAATTTTCAAACATTTATCTTTTTCAATATTAAATTTTATATCATTTGTTTATATGGTAAAATCATTATATCAATTTGATTATAAAAAAGCATATATAGGAAATCTTTCAATAATTTGGGCTTTTATTTTTCATATAATATTATTTATAATTAACTTTTTATTTAAATTAAATTTCTCATCAATTAATTTAAAATTCCTTAATTTCAAAACATTAACAAATTTTATTCAATTTACTTTACCAAATTTTATTTATTTATTATTTGAATTATTAGTTACTTGGATTTGTTATTCATATACTAAAAATTTAAGTGATGGAAATGATGCATTAGTTGATGGACAAAATTTTGATAGATATATTGAAAATTTAGGAAGTGATAGTCAAAGTAAGGATATTAATAGTGGGGAAACAATTAAAGATAATAAAACTCCTAATTTCATAGAAAATGATAGTGTAAGTAATATTCAAAGTTCAATGTTTTAAAAATTATTGTTTTTTATTTTAAATTATATATATTTTTTTAATTTTTTTAAAAGAAATAATTTATTTGATCAAATAATTAATATTTATTTTATATATTAATTAAAAAATTATTATAAAAATATAATAAATTTAATTATTTGAAAGATAGTCAAGACATTCTTCATGACAAAAAAATAAATAAGGAAAAACTAAAAAAATTGGAGGATAAAATACTTTATCTATTAAACTATATCTCGCTGTTTTATGACAAAGAAAACATTTTTCATTAAAAAGTTTTGTATAACTTGAAAGATAATTTATAAAATAATATATTTCAAATAATGGAAGTTCAGGAAAAAAATTTTCCCTTGTTTTCAAAAAAAAATCTAATTTTTCAAATAAAAAATTTTTCAATCTTTTATATAATAAAAATTTTGAATCAACAAAAGATTTTTTTTTAATTTCTAAACAATGATGATTTGTGGGAAAAATTTCTTTTTTTCCTTTTAGAAATAATTTTTTTTTTGTAATATATTTTTTTTTATTTTCATAATCAATAAATTCAAAAATTTCAAAAAATATATTAATTATAAATAGATTCCCAATAGAAATTGAAATCTCTATAGAAATTCTATTATTAGTATTACTAAGTTTTTTCCAATTGAATTTAATATCAATATTTTTTTGAGAACTGATATCAATATTATCTTTTATTTGTTTTAAAAACATTATAATTTTATTTTCAAAATTATATTCTGTTTTTAAATTAATTGAATATTTTTTTTGAATCTTTTTAAAAGAAAAAACTAATTTATTTATTATTATTTCTAAGAAGAAAGCTTTATATTCTTTTGAAGAATTTAAAATAAATAAAGATATTGAAACATTTGTTATGTTTATTTTATTATACAAATTTGAACTAAAATTTTTATAATTGTAATTTTCTTGAAAATATTTATATAATAATTCTTCATTATATATTAAATCATCTGAATTTATTTTCAATGATTCAAAAAATTGTTTAAAATTATTTAAATGATTTATTAATTTTTGAATATCATTATTTAATTTATTATAAGCTTCATTTATAATATTTTTATTATTAGATGTAATACCAAAACCAAATAATAGATAATTATTCCTTATATTATAATTTAATTCAGTATATTCTTTTAAAAAATATTGATTTTTTGATAAAATTTCTTGGAAATAATTTGGATTATTTTCCATTTTTAATAAACCACTTTAATAATTAAAACAAAAAATAATTAAACTTTGATTTATAAAATAATGAATAAAAAATAAATAATTGTTTTATTTTATTGATTATATAACAAAAATACAATTAGATTTATTTTTTATTTTTTTAATTTTAATAAAGGTATTATTTATGATAATATTTTTATTTAATTATAAATAATAGATTAATTAAAATATAAAAAATTTTACGTTCCAATTATTTTTTTATTTAAATAATTTTATAAAATTTCAAAAACCCATTTATTTAAAAGATAACTATATATATTTACATTATTTATCTTTTATATATATATAAAAAAAACATAAAAGAATGAGAAACAAATAACTAACGACTCATATTTATAAAAACTTTTAAGAGTTTTATTTAACCTATTTATAATTATTCATTTATATCAAGATTATTTGTATTATTTTTTAAGCTTAAACATTTTTTTATCTCAGTTTTAATATTACAATCAGATTTATCTTCTTCAATGACAGTTTCTAAATCTTCAGTTCTTTTTCTATGATTTTTTTTTATAAAATGAAACTTTTTATAATAATGACTTAATTTATTATTCCATTTACTATAATATAAATTACCAATTTGTCTTTGAAGTTCTAAATTACTATTTACAATTTCTTCATTATGTTTTTTTAATTCTTCTTTTTCTTTTGAAAAAGTTTCTTTTATTTCTTCAATTTTTTTTAATAATAATTCTTGATTTGTTTGTAATTTATCTATTTCTTTATTTTTAACTTTTAATGTATCTTCAAATATTTTTTCCAATTCTTTAATTTCTTTCAAATATTTATTTTTATATTTGAAGATTACATTTTCACTTTGATTTTCTAATTCAGAAATCCTATTTTTTAATTTTTGATTTTCATTTTGATAGAATAAATTTTCTTTTTTAAGTTTTTTATTTTCTAATAAAATATCTTCATTAGGAAGGTTAGTCATTCCACTTTCAATTTGATTAGATAAATTATCATAAATTTTAGAATAAGAAGAAACAGTTTTTCTTAAATTTGAAATATTTGATCTGATATTTTTTAATTTTTCAAAGCAATCATCTTCAGATATAGATTTATCATTTAAAGAAATTCCTGAATCTTGACTTTCAAAATTGCTTTCTGAATGTAATCTTGGGAAAGTTAATCTTGCTTTTAAATCACTTCTTCCTGAATTAGGATTTATTTTTGTTAATGGTATTATGAATATATTATCATTTTTTCTTGCTGTGGTAGTCATTTTTTTATTATTTAAATCATTTTATTTTTATGGATTTTATTGAAAAATCATATGTTATTTATTTTGAAGTGAAATTTTTTTTCATGGTTAAATATTTTTATATGGGAATTATGTTGTTAATTAAGGTTTTAATTTTTACTTCAAAAAATTTTAGGTTAGTAATTTTTTCTTTTTTTTTTTTTTTGGATTTTTTT
>Ga0256407_10009676_pt1 | contig 13736 bp, 11 predicted proteins | sample RumenRJG_04DNA_FD_193489 | JGI IMG/M metagenome (GOLD analysis project Ga0256407, IMG submission 193489) | Bovine rumen microbial communities from Lethbridge, Alberta, Canada - RJG_04 | ecosystem: Host-associated > Mammals > Digestive system > Stomach > Rumen | place: Canada: Alberta... | reverse complement strand
AACACGAATACTATGTTGTGGGCCATAAACTGTCACATCCCCAACCCCATGTACCCGAGATAGTGGATTTTTTAAATAGGTATATGCATAATTACTTAAAAACAAATCCGAATAAGAGTTATTTTTCCCTTTTAAAACAAGCATCCCTAGCATATTTGCTGATTGTAATTTTACTTCTATCCCTTCCTGACGAACTATAGGGGGCAGGATAGGTTCTACCTGTTGTAACCGATTTTGTACTTTAACCTGAGCTATATCAGGGTCGGTCCCAATATTAAAAGTAATGGTCAATTGATAAACACCATTATCATTTGAAGTAGAAGACATATATAACATATCTTCAACCCCATTAATTTCATTTTCAATTGGAATAGCCACTGTCTCTGTTAGAATTTGAGCATTTGCACCGGGATAATTAACTGAAACAATCACTTGCGGGGGGGTAATATCTGGATATTGGGAAATTGGCAACACACTTATCGCTAATCCCCCCAATAAAACCATTACAATAGCAATAACGGCCGCAAACCTAGGATGAGTAATACAAAATTGGGAACCCGTCATTCTTCCTCCACTGACGAAGCAATGTTTGCTTTTTTCCCAATATTTTCACTTCCCATAGAGGTCATGACGACTTTTTCTCCTGTCGTCAATCCCTTTAAAATAACAACATTTTCTCCTTGAACTGGCCCCAAAGATAATTGCCGTTTTTCAATAATTTGTTGATTATTTAATACAAAAACAAAAGGGATGTCTTCTTCCCAAGATAATTGATCTAACGACAGAACAAAAACATCATGAAGTGTTTTTTCTAACAAAACATCCACGTATGCTTGGGTAACAAGTAATCTTTGCCCATTTGAAAAATCGGCATACATCGTTAACGCATTTGTTTTAGAATTAATTTCATTATTTGTATAACTCAATGTTCCTGTTTCCGGATACCGCCGACCATCCGCTAGTTGCAAAGAGATTGTCCAATCTTCAAATGGCAGATGATGCGCACTATATGATTCTACATAATCTTTATCCGAAATAGAAAACATAACCCTGATAGGATCTTCTTGAATAATACGCACCAATGCATCGCTAGAAGGTGCTACATAATCCCCCAAAGATACTTTAATCGTTCCAATACGTCCAGAAATAGGGGCACAAATCGTTGTATAATCATAATTGACTTTAGCGACCTGCTCGGCGGCCTTAGCGGCCTCTAATGAGGCTAAAGCCGATAAAAAAGAAGCTTTTCCTTCATCCAATTGTGCTAAGGCAACCGCTTTTTCCCCTGTTTTTAGCAAACGTTGGTAATATTGATGCGCATTCACCAAAGCCGCTTCTGCAGATAAAACGTTTGCCTGTTCTAAGGCTAATTTCGCTTTATATTCATCTTGTTTTAAAATAAAAAGGGTTTGTCCTTCTAAAACATCTGCCCCATCTTCAACCAAAATATCTTCAATAAAACCGGCAAGAAAAGGGTGCACCTCTACGGAATTAATCGGCATCACATATCCAATATAACGCCGTTGCAATGTCAATTCCTGTGGAACCATTTTTTTAACTTGGACTGTCAATGGCAGGATCTTTTTTTCTTCAAAAGGAGACGACATAAAATAATATCGCCCAACCCCTAAACTTCCTAAAATACATATCCCCAATATCCAAATCCATTTTTTTAAGCGCGTTCTATGTGCCATGGGGTCCTCATTTTCGTATTTGTTAAGAAAATACCTAATAAAATACATCCACCACCGATAATTTCAGTCCATACAAGAGATTCTTTGAGTAAAAAGAAAGCCTCTATCGTACTAAAAATAGGCATTAAATAATACACAACACTTACTTTAATTGATCCTAATTTTTCCAGGGCCTTATTCCAGAAAAAATAAGCCAGAACAGAATTAAAAATGCCCATATACAACATAATTCCTAATATACCCCAAGTTAAATGTTCTTGAACCAACGGAAATCGAACTGTTTCATAAATAAAAAACGGTAAGCAACCCAACGCCCCCACAACAATCCCAACCGTTAAAAGACTTTCTTGAGACAAAGTTGAAGGTTTGGTGGACATTAAATAGCTATAAAAACCAAAACTACACGCCATAGCTACCATCCAAAAATCCCCCATTTGAAAAGGAAAATGAAAGATTTCCTGTAAACGACCTTTTAGAATAATTACAAAAACGCCCATCACCGCTAATAACATGCCTATTTTTGCTCTTTTCGCAATAACAGCGCCCCCTAAAAAATGGGCAAACAACAACAAAAAAACAGGCCCTGTAACTGAAATTAAAGACATTTGTACCGCAGACAGGGTATAACTGGCGTAATAAACACATGTATTGCAAAACGTGATTCCAATTAAAGAAGAATAAAGAATAAACTTCCATTCTCTCTTAAGATACATTTTTTCTTTCATGACCCGCTTATACGTAAACGGAACAAGGCAAATTCCAGCAATTGCCCACCTAAAAAATGCTATTTGCCAAGGGGTTAAAATCCCTTGCAGGGCACTTCCAACAATAACATTAAAACTCCAAAAAAAAACAGCTAGTATCGCCAGCATATATGCCATGTAATATTCCCCTTTAAAAGGGGATATAGGGGGAGAAAACAAGAGATACTACATAAACTTTAGTATAAAAAAGGGGGAATAATTGCTTCCCCCTTTTCAATAATAATTCTTCAATCTATGGCATTAATTTATTCCACCAACCTTTTTTCCCTTTTGGACTAGGTTCAGGTGTTTTTTCTACCTGAGATTCTTGTTCTTTTGAAGATTTTTCTTTAGTTTTTCCTGAAGTTCTTTTTTTAGGGGCGTCAGGTTCTTGACGTCGTTTCGCATCGAATAATACTAAAGATTCCTGAGGGACAACCTTAAACTTTTCTTCAGCAATTTTTTCTTCTGTACCCCCATTTCCTTTTTCCTTCTTGGATTTAAAAGACTTTTTACCCCGTGTATTTTGTTTGTTTTTTTCTTTTGTATCTTTTTCTTCCTTAATTTGTTCCACTTTTTCTTCTTTTACGGTTTCCTTTTTCTCAGGGGCTGGCTTTTTCTGAAAAATCTTTCTTAACGTACTTGTTGGTTTTTCTTCCACAGGCAAAGGTTCTTCGCGTTCTGTTTTTTCTAAGCGATAATCCGTTAAAACCTGCATATCTGGATCAATCATAATCCGTAAGCTGAATTTGCCTTTTTCTTCTAGTTCTGTCAACGAAGATCGTGTATTATTCAACAAATACAACGCCACCTTTTCTGGCACAAAAACAATCACATTTTTATTGATAAGTTCTGTTCCAAACCCTTCTAACAAATGGATCATCCTAATGGCGCAAGATTCCACCGTCCGAACCCGTCCCTTTCCTGCACAACAAGGGCATGGGACATATGAACTTTCCAATACACTAGAATGTAATCGTTGCCGAGACATTTCCATTAAACCAAAACCCGATATTTTTCCCATTTGAATACGGGCCCGGTCATGACGTAATGCTTCCCGCAAAGCACGTTCAATATGGGCATTATTCTTTGGTTCCATCATATCAATAAAATCAATCACAACAAGCCCTGCTAAATCTCTAAGCCGCAATTGACGGGCCAATTCTTCGCAAGCTTCCAAATTCGTTTTTAAAGCGGTTTCTTCTAAATCCCGTTCCCGAATTGCCCGACCCGAATTCACATCCACCGTTACCATGGCCTCGGTCTGATCAATCACTAAATATCCACCAGATTTAAGCTGAGCAACATTGTTATACAAAACCTCTATCTGATTTTCTATTTGGTATTTAGAAAACAATGGGATATCCCCCCGATATTGAGTTACCTTTTTAGCTTGAGAAGGAAGAAGTAACTTAACAAAATCTTTTACCGATTTAAATGTATCAACCCCTTCTACAAAAACATCTTCTATATCCGCTGTAAAAACATCCCGCAAAGAACGCTTAATAATATCCCCTTCTTCATGAATCAATTTCGGGGCAATAGAAGATAACGTTTGTTCCCGAATTTTCATCCAAGTTTTGATTAAATAATCATAGTCCCGACGAATATCCGTTTTTTTCTTTTCTTGACCAGCTGTTCTAATAATAACACTCATTCCTTCCGGAATAGGCAACTTACTGACAATTTCTTTTAAATTCTTACGTTCTTTAACATTCGTAATTTTCCGAGAAATACCAGCCCCTCGCCCATTATTTGGCATCAAAACACTATACCGTCCCGCCAAAGAAAGGTACGTCGTCAAGGCCGCCCCTTTATTACCACGTTCTTCTTTAATAACTTGGACCAACATGACTTGCCCATGATGAATCACTTCTTGAATTTTGTATTTTTTAAAAAAAGATGTTTTGGGAATATGAACATCATCCGAAGCTGGGGCAGAAACAACCTCAACATCCCCTTCCACCGCGGCATCATCTTCCATATCATCACTATCTTTATCTTCTTGGTTAATCAGCTGTTTTAAAGCTTCCTTATCCGCAACTGGAATTTGATAATAATCAGGATGAATCCCACTAAACGGTAAAAAACCGTGCCGATGACCACCATAATCTACAAAAGCAGCTTGTAAAGAAGGTTCAACCCGAATAACCTTCGCTAAATAGATATTTCCTTTAATCTGTTTTTTTGTGGATGTATCCACATCCATCTCAACCAATTTCCCATCATCCACGACAGCCACACGGACTTCCTCAGGATGACGCGCATCAATAAGCATCTGTTTTGACATAAATTCCCCACTAATATTTTTTGAAAACAAGGCGTATCGGCGGTAAGGCTTACCCCTAATAAAGTAAAAAGCCCTAAATAAATCATCAACATAGTTCCGCCAATCCGTAAAAAAACTTAAAACAATATTTTCTATTGCGTTTGTTATTATACCGATATACAATCCAAGAATCAAGTTATTTTTTAAAGGGCCTTTATTTATGCGTATCTTATACTTGTTTTTAATGGCTTTTTTGTTTGCTTTCCCCTCGTTAGGGGTAACGGTTCAAGATGTTCGTTTTTCGGCATCCTCTCCTCAAAAAGTACGGTTGGTTGCTGATTTATCCGAAAAAACAGAAGCTAAAGTTTTTAGGTTACAAAATCCCCCGCGGTTAGTTGTAGATTTTGAAAAGGCAACTTTTTCTTCTGTTGTTAAAAATAATACTTTTAAACCTGTTGCCTTCATTGAAGGAATTCGTTTAGGGGTTCCTCAACCTAATATCGGGCGGCTTGTCTTGGATATTCCCACAAAAGATTTAACCGAAAACCACTTTTTCCTTCCTCCGGGGGCGGGGAAAACTTGGCGTTTTGTCATTGATTTAACGTTGGCCGAATCTACAAATTCAGAGGCAACAACTTACCATAAGGGGCTTACACCATTTCCAGCAAAAGCCCCCCGACAAAAAATTGTCATGTTGGATCCGGGGCATGGGGGACAAGATCCAGGGGCGATTTCTTCCACGGGGAAGTATGAAAAACACTTAACACTTTTATTTGCCAATGAAGCTAAAAAAGTGTTAGAAAAAAAAGGGTATACCGTTTATATGACCCGAACAAATGATACGGCCGTTTCTCTTCGATCCCGTATAGAAAAAGCCCATAAACACAATGCCGATATTTTTATTTCTATCCACGCCGACAGTGCCAAAAATAAATCCGCAAAAGGATTATCTATTTACACGATTTCTGAAAAAGCCTCTGATGCAGAAGCAGCCGCCTTAGCCGAACGTGAAAACAAAGCGGATATCATTTTAGGGATCAATCTAGAAGAATACCAAGAATCTATTGGCAACATTTTAATTGACTTAGCTAAACGCGATACTATGGATAAATCTGCCCAATATGCAGAACTCTTTGTCAAGGAAGTTAGGCATACCGCCCAACTAAAATCCACCCCTCATCGCTTTGCTGGATTTGTGGTTTTAAAATCACCAAACATACCATCTGTTCTAATAGAACTTGGATATCTTTCCAACAAGAAAGAAGAAAAGATGCTTCAAAAGAAATCCTACCGAGCCGAAATCATTACAGCCCTTGCTAAAGGCTTAGATCAATACTTTAAAGAATTGGGGGATTGATGCCACCATTTTTAAGCCCTGATGAAGGTTCGTGTCTTTTACACATTTTATTGGTCCCTAATGCTAAAGAAAATAAGATTTATGGTCTTTTTAATGAACGATTAAAACTTTATATTTCTGCCCCAGCTGTGGACGGAAAAGCGAATAAAGCTTTAATTAAATACCTAGCTGATCTCTTTAACCTAAAAAAAAATCAGATTTCCTTGATACAAGGGGAAAAATCCCATCAAAAAACAGTACGACTAGATGCCCCTATTGACCACATCTGTACTTGTTTAAGTCAACATATTTCCGTGTAAAATACGTGTAATCTCGCTTCCTTGCATCAAAGAAAAACCTAAGGCTTGAGCTTGTTGTATTTCTTGAGGGGTTTGAATATCAAACAAGATAATTTTTTCTTTAGGATAATTCAAAGTAGCAGCCCATTTCATCTGTTGACTATTAATCTTTAGATAATGCATCGGGATTTTATCCCATGCTAGATAGGATATTTCCTCCGGAATGCGTAATAAAAAGAGGGATTGTTGATAACAAGGTATTTTTTGAATACTTTGCCATAAATCCCGTTCCCAAAGAAAATCTGATAAACTTATTTCATAAGAAATACCTTGATGTTGATACAGTTGGTGCATTTCCTGATAAACGGGTTGGGTTAAAAGATAAGGACTCGCAGAAAAAACACCTCCTTGTGTTTTGGGCAATTCCTTTTTTAAAATTTTTGTATACAGCGCATTCTTAAAGGCCCTTTTCAAATATGTATCAGAATCCAATATCACCTTTGGGAATAGAACTTGACGGACATCAATATCTTTACAAAAAACACTAGTAAATACAGGAACCATCTCGGTTAAATCATGAACCTGACAAATGCATTGATGCCGTGTTAAATGTGAAACATCCGCTGTTTTTAGCTCTGATAAAATATGTGTGAGAGTTGGGGTATCCAAGGGCAATGAAGGAATTTTTTGAAGCACTTTTAAATCAGAAAAATCTGCTGTTGGGGTTAGCTCTTGATGATTAATTTTATGGATCAAAGCATTAAAATCTGTGATTAAATTAAAAAATGATAATTTATGTTCTTGGAAAAAGGATTTTTCCAGCCCCTTTAATTTCAAGGAAAGCAACATCATATCCTGTAATTTATTATGGGCAAAAAAGGCAACGCTATCCCCTTCGCTTAAAAAAAACAATTTCGTTTGATATGTCTGTTCAAAAGAACTCAAAAAATGCAAAAGAACCTTTTTTTTCTCATCTTCTTTAGGTAAAGGAATATAAAGGGCATGCCCTTTAAATGTTCTTTTTTCAAGATATTTGAGATAGTCAAAAACACTATTATACCGCATCATATCCCCTTAAATGTTGCACACACACGCATTGTGATGCTTGATGCGGGATCGCCCCCATTTGCATACACGTTTGTAAAGCACAATCTCCCCCATATGGACACGTTTTTTTTCGAGAAGCCGCATGAATCAAATCAATAAAATCACCTTGAAAAAAGGTATATGGGGAAGACAGAATTTGAGTTAATTTTTCTTGCGTATTCACTTCTGTTACAAAAACAGGAACATGATTGATTGATTGTGTTAAACAAACTTCTACGGGAAGAAGTAAAAAATCAGCTTCTAATAAATCAAAACGATAAAAGGCCGTTTCTGCAGTAATGCCCCCAATACCTAACCGATACTGTTTTCCTGGACGAGTTAGGACTTCCTTATACAAATTTTTATTTAACAAGACTTCTGCAATATCTAAAATAATCCAAACTGGGTCATTATTTTCAATCCAAACACTCTCCAATGTTCCTTGCACCATCAAAGGCAATGTCGTTTGTTTAAACAGCTCTTTATTTGGGTGTTGCAATAATTGTTTCTGTATTTTCTGAACTAACCACATTGGAAGCTGATCCATATTGTTTTTTAAGGTCCATGTATATCCCCACAGAGAGTTGCTCCCCTTTTGATAAATTACCCGCCTAAACCAACTATTTTTTTCGGGAATATCTTTTAAAAAAGCCTCATAATCAACCTCTTGATTCGTTTGCTTTTTAGCTATCTGAATCAGGGACAAAACCCCCATCAAATCCTGTGGTAAATGGAACAAGCGTATATTTTCTTCTTTTTTCCCTGTTTGAATTTGAAAAAATGTTTGAATTTGGCGCATCACATCCATAACTTGATGTTCATCAAGATCAACCCCTATTAATAAACGATCTTGTTGTTCAAATGTAAAAAGCCGACAATATTCATACGCTAATAACGGTTCTAATAAATGTTCTATGACGTGCATCAACCTTTCGGCCCCTGGCAGGCCTAATAATTGACTTGTCCCTATCCAAAGGACAACCGACGGTGTTTCTAAAGCAGCGACACGCTTTATTGTTTCTAAGGCCAGTTGTTCTTGTGTCTCATACATTTTTTCTTCCTAAACTTGAGCTTTCAGTATAAAGGATATCCTTGAAAAAACAACTTGTTTTTTTGGGAAAAATCTTGCATACTCCTTTCAATAGGAGGAATCACACATGCATTACTTAACAGGGGAAGAAGTTTCTGTCACATCCTTAAAAACAATAGCCCAAGAATTTGGTTTTATGTTGTGGCCGCACCCCGATGATCCTTTCTTATTGCATAAAACACCCTATCAAAGTTTTCCAGAAATGCTTTCTGTCCTTACAGATCATATTACAGAAAAAAAACTTAATTCCCTCTTCACTTTCCCTGTTTCTTTCATCTTAGATGCGAATGCACAATCTGAATCCTTACATAACTTCTTTAAATATCAAGCCCGTAACCAATTGGATAAAACCATTGGTGTCTTGCTAACTTGCCCCGTTATTTACGCCTGTGATGTTGCGCAAATTTTTACCGAAGCCTTACATCAACGATTACACTTTCCTAGCACACGTTACAGTAATATTCATATGGCTATTCATGAAGCGCTCGTCAATGGTTTAGTGCATGGAAATCTAAAACTACCTAGTTCTTTACGGCAATCAGCTCGTGATTTCGTTGATTACGCCCGCATTGTTAATGAACGCTTATTAGATCCTGCCTATGCTAATAAATCCATCAGTATTTGGGCTACTTGGAATACCTCTAGATTGGAAATTAAGATTCGGGACGAAGGGGCTGGATATACGGTTTTACCCCCCCATAAAAAACATGTGGCAGAAAAACGTTCTGGACGGGGGCTTTATCTAATTGCCGGAACTGCTGATTCCTGCACAATTGATGATTTTGGGCGAGAAATCACATTATCTTTTATTCTAAATAATCTAAACAACGAACAAGATATCGGGGTTTCTGAAAATGCGGCTTTACTGCATGATCCTGTAACCGATTTTTCGGATTGTCGTATTTTAATCATTGAAGATAACCCCAGTAATCAAATCTTGGTTTCACAACTTTTAAACGTGGTTGGAATTGGTCATATTGAAACAGCTCAAGATGGGGTTGAAGGTCTTGAAAAAGCATTTAGTATGAAACCAGACTTAGTCATTTTGGACATCACTATGCCCCGAATGAATGGATATGAAGTACTTCACCAACTCAGAACAAATCAAGATACGGCCTCTATCCCGGTTTTAATTCAAACGGCTTCTGATACACGGGCAGCACGGGATAAAACTTTTAGTGCGGGGGCAACAGACTTTATCACAAAGCCATTAAATCCTTTGGAATTTTTCTCTCGGATACGGGTACACTTAGAAAATAGGTTACTTGTAAAACATCTTGAAACGAAACTAGCTCAAATCAATGAAGAGCTAGAACTTGCCCAAAAAATGCAAGAAAGTTTATTACCCCCCACGGAAGCACTTCAAGATATCAGCCAACGTTATCATCTAGATATTTCTTATACGTTCTTACCTTCTTCCCATTTAGGGGGGGATTTCTGGCAAATTTTTCCATTGGCTAAAGATAAGGTCGCTTTTTATATTTGCGATTTTTCGGGACATGGGGTAAGTGCTGCCATGAATACGTTCCGATTACACACCTTAATCGGGCAAATGGATATGACGGCATTGAAAAAGCCTTCCGAATTTCTTTTTATGCTTAATAATTCTTTGGTCAACTTGTTGCCCAGGGGACAATTTGCTACTTTCTTCTTTGGTATTTTAAACAAGCGACAAGGAACATTAACATATGCTGGGGCCAGTTCGCCCTTCCCTATTTTGGTTAAGGACAACAAACCCTCTTTCTTAGATACTTCAGGGATGCCTTTGGGAATTTTAAAGGACGTTACTTATAAAGATAAAAAGGTACCATTTTCCAAAGAAATGGGCATTTTACTATACAGTGACTCTTTCACTGAACAACAAAATAAAGAAGGAAATCGCCTTGATTATGATGGTTTTATGAAAATGACTCAGACGTGTTTCTCAGAAAAAACATCTCAACAAGTCATTGCCCAAATCATGCAAAAATTTCATGAATTTTCTGACACCCCTAGTACCGATGATATTACGGCTGTCTATTTGAAAGGCCTCTTATGATTCGGGTGTATATAGAGGCTCTGGACCCTAAAAAACCAACACCTCTTTCTGTGGATCACTATCATTATTTGGCCCACGTTATGCGTTTAAAAGCGGGGGACAGTTTTTTAGCGTTTAATCAACTTCAAGGGGAATTTTTAGCTGTATTTCAACCTAAAAACAAAAAAGAAGGGCATCTTTTACTACAAAAACAAACGCGTTTACCAGAACAACCTCGTCCGCCTGTAACACTTTATATCGCCCCTATCCGAAAAGAAAAAATGGAACTTGTGTTACAAAAGGCAACAGAAATTGGCGTAGAGATCATCCAACCTATTTTAACGAAACATACATGCCATCGGCCTTTATCAAAAGAACGGGCGGATATTATTATAAAAGAAGCGGTAGAACAATCTGAACGGCTGACATTACCTAATTGGCTTCCCCCTATATCTTTGGAAGAACTTCTTATTAAACGTTCAACAGATATCCCTCTTTTTTACCTATCCGAACGAGGGGAAACGCAACATATTTCTTTGCCCGCCCCTCCTATAAGCTTTCTTATCGGACCAGAAGGGGGATTTTCTAAGGAAGAAATTACCTTATTAGGTCAACAAAAAAACGCCCAAGCTATCAACCTAGGCGCTTTTATTCTACGGGCGGAAACAGCCGCTATTGCCATGCTAGCGACCTACCGCTTTCATAAACTGTTTTATACAGCTTGACGTAGTTTTTCCTCACAGCAACACTTTTCTTCAACAAACCATATACGATCTTCAAATTCGGATTTTTTCCCCTTATTGAATTGGCTAACAGGACGAAAATACCCCATAACCCGTGTCCAACATTCCACCGTTTGACGTTCATTAGAAAATTTTTCTAAAATTTGGTTATCTGTCATGCTTTGTTCTCCTTTTCTGCAAGTTCTTGACGTTTTTTTTCAATGAGTTCCGCATCACACTTTGGGCAGAACTTGTGTTCCCCACTAATATACCCATGCTTGGGGCAAATAGAATAGACAGGGGTAATAGAAACATAAGGAAGATGATAATTTTCTAATACCCGTCTAATAAGTGATTTACAAACACTTGCTGAAGAAATCCGTTCATTCATATACAGGTGCAAAACCGTTCCCCCTGTATACTGTGTTTGCAATTCATCTTGATAATCCAACGCTTTAAACGGATCATCTGTGAAGTTCTGTGGTAATTGAGAAGAGTTTGTATAATAGGGGGCCTCTTTCTTTCCTGCTTGAATAATACCAGGATAGCGTTTTTGATCTTCTTTGGCAAAACGATATGTTGTCCCTTCGGCTGGCGTTGCTTCCAAATTGTACATATTCCCTGTCTCTGCTTGGAAATCCAGCATTTTTTCCCGAATATGTGTTAAAAATTCTTTAGCCATCGCCCGCCCTTTTTCCGAAGCAATGTATTCTTCATCATTAGTAAAGTTCCGAATCATTTCATTAATACCATTAACCCCAATCGTGGAAAAATGATTTCGGAATGTTCCTAAATATCGCCGTGTATAAGGATACAACCCCCGATCCATGTGCATTGAAATGGTTTTACGTTTAATTTCTAAGGAAGTCTTCGCTAATTCCAGTAATTCATCCAAACGTTTATACAGTTCCTCTTTCTTCCCCTTATACAGGTATCCCAAACGGGCACAGTTAATTGTAACAACCCCAATAGACCCCGTTTGTTCTGCTGAACCAAATAAACCACCACCTCGTTTTTTCAATTCCGTCAAATCCAACCGTAACCGACAACACATTGAACGGATATCTGAAGGCTTCATATCAGAACTAACGTAGTTTGAAAAATAGGGTAATCCATATTTAGCCGTCATTTCAAATAACAATTCCGTATTTTCAGAATCCCATGGGAATTCATTTGTAATATTGTATGTCGGGATAGGGAAAGTAAACGGCCGCCCTTTGGCATCCCCACTTCCCATAACTTCTAAATAAGCCCTATTAATCATATCCATTTCTTTTTGCAGATCACCATAAACAAAATCTTGTTCCACCCCCCCAATGATAGGGTGCCGATTCTTCAAATCTTCAGGGCAATTCCAATCAAAAGTTAAGTTCGTAAAGGGTGTCTGTGTCCCCCAACGCGATGGTACATTCAAGTTAAAGATGAAGGATTGCATCGCTTGTTTTACTTCTTCATAAGGTAATTTTTCAATTCGTATAAATGGTGCTAAGTACGTATCCACAGAAGAAAACGCCTGTGCCCCAGCCCATTCATTCTGCAAAGTCCCCAAGAAATTAATCATCTGGCTAAACGCAGAAACAAGGTGTTTTGGCGGTTTAGATTCTGTCTTATTGGGAACCCCATTAAAACCTTCTTCTAATAAAACCCTTAAGGACCACCCTGCACAATACCCACTCAACATATCCAAATCATGAATATGATAATCCCCATTTCGGTGAGCTTCCCCAATTTCTGGCGTATACACGTGGCTCAACCAATAATTGGCCACCACCTTTCCTGCCGTATTTAAAATCAATCCCCCCAAGGAATATCCTTGATTAGCATTTGCATTCACCCGCCAATCTGACCGATCTAAATATTCATTAATAGAAGCCACCGCATCAATAACCGTTTTCTTATCATTCCGCATTTTTCCGCGTTGTTCACGGTACACGATATAAGCCCGGGCAGTTTTGTAATAATTAGAGGAAATTAAAACCTGTTCAACCACATCTTGAATTTGCTCAATATTAGGATAAACCCCGAAAGCAAACCGATGCTTTAAAACCTTAATAACTTGTCTTGTTAATAACCACGCTTCATCTTGACCGAATTCAGCCGTTGCTTCCCCAGCTTTCAAAATAGCAACCATTATCTTCGTCACATCAAACGGATACTGTTGCCCATCCCGTTTAATTACATAGCTCAACGGACTAATATCAATGGTTACATTTAGCGGCTGGGCTCCTGTCAAAACTTGCAACATATAGTCTTTCCTTTCTTAAAAATTACTAAATATAGTTATTTTACTCCTTTTTTTCTTTTTCTAGTCAACCGTTTTTCTCCCCCAAAGTCAATAGCTATTTTAAAAATAAAACAACTTTTTTTTAAACTCATTGAAAAATAGAAATATTTTTTAATGAATCTATAACAAGCCCTCACGCATCAAAGATGTTACGGATTCTTTTCCTATGATTAAACTATCCAAAATATCTATATGC
>Ga0256407_10009673_pt1 | contig 13739 bp, 13 predicted proteins | sample RumenRJG_04DNA_FD_193489 | JGI IMG/M metagenome (GOLD analysis project Ga0256407, IMG submission 193489) | Bovine rumen microbial communities from Lethbridge, Alberta, Canada - RJG_04 | ecosystem: Host-associated > Mammals > Digestive system > Stomach > Rumen | place: Canada: Alberta... | reverse complement strand
AGAACGTGCATAATGGCTGTAGGGGTTGCTATCCCACTCGCTCTCAGGACGATAGACAGGTGTCGTAGGGTCCATACCCATCACAGCACCCAGCAATCCTGGGGTATTCTCCCAATTCTCATAGCGTGGTGTCAGATCGATACCGGCCTTAACAATCTTATTAAAGTTGTACTCCATTGAGAAACGGGCAGAAAGCTTCTGCCAGTATCCAGTCTTGTACTGTGAGTTCTGGCGATAGTAGCCAATGTTTGAAGAGTAGATAAGCTTATCGTTACCACCCGAGAAACCGAAGTTATAATTCTGCTGGAGAGCAGTACCCTTGATAACCTCGTCCCACCAGTCGGTATTACCATTACCCTTGAAAGGCGACACCTGACCATCGTTGGTATAACGGGCATTATACACCTTCTCATATTCAGCAGCGCCAGCAATATCGGGCTTAGAGAGAGTCTGGAAACCTACTGTTGCCGAAGCAGTGAACTTAGCAGCACCAGCTGAGCCCTTCTTAGTGGTGATCAGAACCACACCATTAGAAGCACGTGTACCATAGATAGCGCTGGCCGAAGCATCCTTCAGCACCTGCATCGACTCAATATCATTCTGGTTCAGGAAGTTGATGTTTGTGCCCACAGGCATACCATCAACCACATACAGAGGGTCGGAACCGTTGATGGTAGAGACACCACGGATGATGACACGAGGTGTAGCACCAGGACCACCAGCACCAGTTACCTGAACACCGTTTACCTGACCCTGCAGGGCATTCATCACGTTACCGGTTGATAGCTTCTCCAGTTTCTCACCCTTGATGGCAGAGATAGAGCTGGTAAGGTCGCCCTTCTTAGCAACACCATAACCGATAACTATCACCTCGTTCAGGTCGTTAGCCTCGTCTTCGAGTGTTACGTTGATAACACTCTGACCATTGACGGCCTTCTCTACTGTCTTATAACCTATTGACGAGAATACCAATGTGGCATTTTTATCGACACTGATGGTATAGTCGCCGTTGAAATCGGTTACAGTACCATGTCCTGTACCCTTTACTTTTACAGTAGCACCAATCAGAGCCTCGTTGGTACTTTTCTCTTTTACATTACCTTTCACCGTGATGTTCTGGGCATTCAGAGCCAGTGCAAACACGGCAATCAGCATGGTTAATACATATCTTTTCATAACATTCTCTGTTTTTCGTTTCGTCAACTTTATTTATTATTTCACGGGGATGAGACGTGAACGCAGCAAGTGATAATCGAACTCGAAGCGATACTTTCCTGTAGCAGGAACAGTCATCTTCTTCATGTTATCACCACCATTCAGCGTATTCTTCTCATTAGCATCACTGCCATCAAAGCGCCAGAAAGGCTCTGGCCACCACCCCCACCAGTGAGTAGCCGAGATAGTGAACTCAATCTGTGTGCCAGCCTCGTAGGTACCCTCACGATAGAGCAGATAGGGGTTCTTGGCATCCTGATTCAGGATATAAGCGCCAGCGTTCTGATTGGTAGTCCAGTTGCCAGCACCATCGGGCAGTCCGGCACCAGCCAGACAGATTTGCGCAGGCTGATCGCCACTACCATCACCAAAGTCGAAGGTGGTAGTGCCATTCAATGTTAGCGGATAAGTATAGTCCTTACCATGCAGCTTAACAGTCTGGGCTGCTGGGGTGTAAGTATTCACGCTATATTTACCGGTCTTGGTATTCAACTTAATCTCATAATAGGCCACCTTGTCGAGTACGATACCCTGAGCTGCATCGGGATTATTTGCCAGCAGATCGGCATTCTCTGCATCAGGACCGAAGCAGATAGGCTCAAAATCGGTCATCTGAGGGATGAAACGCACCTTAGTGCCTGCCTTCTGGTTGTAATAATGAGCGGTGTACTCAAACTCGCCAGTATGGTCGATAAGCATAGGAACACCAAAAACATCACTCGACAGCTCGGCAGCCGACTCCACATCAGCCAGATACATCTTCTCAAAATCGGGCATCTCGCTAACAACGATGTTGGTAGCTACAGAAGTCTCGTTGTCGAAAGTATCGAAGACGGTAACGGTCATATCATAGCTACCAGTGACATTGGCTGGTAACTGATAAGCCTTGGTCAAATCAAAGGTTGATACGTTTCCAGTTTCGATAGTCTCATCAATCTTCAGATCGTTGCTGACTACATGAATACTCTTTAATACCTTATTATCAGATACAGAGCAGTTCAACTTGAACTTAGGATTTGGGCCCACCAGCACAGTTACCTCTTCTGAAGGAGCCACGGTAAAGTTGGGCAGTGTAAAGTCGCCATCAGCTGTCACCGTCACAGTAGCAGTCTGCTTGTTGCCTACAACATCCTCAACAGTAATCAGCACAGGGAAAGAGCTGGCATCGGTCCAGTCTTTCGTATAGTTACGCTGATAAGTGTACTTCAATGCGTACTCCGTCTGGAGCTCATCATAGAGTTCGAGCAGGTTGATGGTCTTGTCGAGCATCATCCCCTCGTTCTTCAAATTAATAGACTTGATACCATCGGCATCCTTAATTGTTCCCTCAATAGTGAACTGTCTTCCGGCTTCCGTCTGGATGTGATCAGAAGGCAACATGATTGTTGGAACCTGGTTATCCACTGCCGAATAACCATCGTCGTCACTACATGACATGATACCTCCTGCCAAAACAGGAAGTACAAACATCATTAGCCAACTCTTCTTTAGATAGTTAGTCATTTGATACATAATAATTTAATAATACTTATATAATTGTTAGTTACTTTTGCCTTTAGGTGTAATCGGGCTGCAAATATAGACACAAACAGCTAAAAGAGCGGGCAGAAATCGGGCAAATATGATAACTATTCATGCAATGATTGAAATGTGATGCTTGTTTTTACGATTTATTATGTAATTTTGGATAAAAACGCAAACCTTTTGTAAATAAAGGCAGTTTGGAGGATTGAGAAAAATCTGGGTTACGAACTGGCAACGGTTCTCATTTCCTCATTCTGCCGTGATTTGCGTATCAAAGAACTCCCGACGCTGAACCACCAGCCTTTATCAATGGCTCTTTGTCGGGAACAAAGGTAATGCTTTTATTTGAAATCACCAAATCTTATACACACAATTTAACGGTGTTTACCGCCATATTGGCTCCTTGCGCCAGTCACCTACAAAGCCATATTTGTAATAAGGTATATTGGTGCTATGATCAATCAAAGCAAGAAGTTTGTCTTTTATCTGGTTATCTGGGTACACGGCATTGCAGAGATAGAGCATAGCGGAAATCACTCCGTATGGTTTTTTCTTCTGATTGTCCGTCAATGGATTCAGCAACCACTTATCACGATGTCCTTTGGGATTGGTCACCTGTTTTGCAAGGCTTCGGTTCCAAAGACGCGAGTGATGGGCTATGATATTACGCAGCACTGAAATGGCCTCCAGCCAACTGGATAACTCCTTTGCTGAATACAGCCCGAAGTCGTTGGCAATGGCGGCACGTTCTGGCAACTGGCTCTTTAAGTTCTTATACATCTTGGAGAGCGTGCCGAAGGTTGCACTTTCAAGTATCATCCATGCATCAGGATTATCACCCTCCATCGACTCCCAATCCCAATTGGCGTGTTCTGCAATATATTCTTTGGCAAACGGCTCAGTGCTGCGGTCAAACTCATGTTTGAGGTCAAGCACGAAATCCTCGTAGTAGTCCTTACGCTCAAAAAGAGAAGAATCCAAGTACCAAAGTCCGCTACCTTTTGCCTGTGACAGATGGTTGATAATCTTCGCCCTCAGTGCCACCTCTATAATCTCAATGGCATCAAAGAGAATTAGCCGTAGATTGCGGTCAAAATTATATCGGACAATCACATCGTCGAAAGAGGCTCCATCCTTGAAATCGTGTTCCGTGCTCTCATCTCTCATATCCGTCCAATAGTATTTCAGACGGAAATAACTGATGTGCGCCAAACACTGCTTGGCTTCCTCTTCATTGCTAAACGCCATACCTCTTGAACGGAGCAGGCGAATTTGTTCTTCTATTGTGCGTGGTTTCTGATTGCTCATTGCTGTATTTAAAAAAGGCGACCCGCCAGCAGATCTACGGGATGCCGACGGGTTCTGTTATCATTTGATTCGGACTGTCTTATCCGAGAATCTTCATAAGATTGGCTGCAAATATAGTACATTTTCTTTAATAATGCAAATTTTTCGAAGATTTTTATTAAAAAAGAACTCTTTCTGCTGTTTTTTTTGTAATTTTGCCACCGACTAAGCCAGTCCAAACTGTCGGAGGCCAGCAATGGCTGATGACTGTGAGGACAGGGCGGGTCAAAACAAACATCGATGGAATCTGGAGGCTGAGAGCACCGTTTGTAAGGACAGCCAAAGGGAAAGGACGTTTTCTGAACGTTACTTGTCTGTGATGTCAAATCTCGCAAATTTGAATCTTTGCACAGCGGTAATGCAACGAAGCGTTCGCGTGGGTGTATTATATCCCGGCTATTCGTTGCTATCATTGTTTCTTGATGGTTACGTCTATGCCGAACTATATAATATCACTCGGCGTGGGCTGGCTTGCGTTGCTTATCCTTGCAAAGAGGCAATGCGAGAGCCTGACATCAGGGATAGGCGCGGAGGAACAAACTCCCACGTCTTTTTTATTTCCTCTAACCATAATTAAAGAGTGCCAGATTGGGGAGTGTAAAGGCATTATATATTTGGCATGGACAAGAATTACGCGTTTAATGAAGCTATAAGACAGAAGTTGGATCATGAACATTCTGTTATGAGCAATAGAACAGGATGGCATCATGCCATTCAAATAGCCATGTTTGTGGCTTTCTATACGATTGTGGCATCAAACCTTCCCTTTCGCTATCTGAAAATATCAATACCTGTATTGGGTATCCTTTATGCGCTGTCAGCAATATATTCATTATGGATTAGTGACAAAGCGCGGGCCTCCATTCTGATGCATTGGAACAGATTTCTTACCAGAAACAATTTGAAATGGGAAGAATTCCCACCTGTTTCTGGTAATCCTTTACCTCACATAGAAAAAAGTGAAAAGGACCAAACCATTCGTGACGATATGAATATATCCTGCATAGACATTCTGATTGCCCGGTATGTCCCTCATTGCTTTATGCTTTAGAGGTTTATTCCGTTAATCTTTATCATCATTTGGGTTGTGTGTTTTATTGAGATTCTCAATAGTTGAAATTTTTGATTAGTACTAATTCATAAAACGAAAAAAGTATGGACGAAAAGAAGAAAAATGAGGAACTCCAGTCAAGACGAGAGTTCTTCAAGAATGCAGCAAAGCGAGTGCTACCAATAGTGGGAGCAATTGCATTGTCCAATCCTATCATCCAGGCAAGTACCCGAAACGAGGCTCCATGTAGTTGTTCTGGTACATGTAGCGGTGGATGTTATGTAGCATGTTCGGGAACGTGTGATTCAAGTTGTTTGGGTAGTTGTACAACATCTTGTATGTATGAATGTTATCAAACATGTAATACAACGTGCTATCAAACATGTACGAGAACCTGTGGTGATGGTTGTCAAACATCATGTTCTGGGGGCTGCTCTGGTTCATGTGCTGGTTCTTCTGATAGCGTCCACAACTGCTCTTCTTGTAACAATGCTTGTACTACCACATGTAAGACTGGATGCCAAAAATCTTGCAAGGACGGTTGTAAGACTGGATGTGATTCTACTTGTAAAGACTACTGTTCATCTGGTTGTAAAGGTAGTTGCAGAGGAGGATGCACAGGCGACTGTGAGAATGGGTGTAAAGGCACCTGTGAAGGTGGTTGTGGTGGTGCATGTGGAGGAAATTGTTATGGCACTTGCTCAGCCACTTGTTTTGGATGCAGATATTCATGTATGGGATGTAGCGGAGCCATGTTCTTCTGATTATGATTATGGAAAAAGAACTAAGAGGGGCTTGGCAAGAAGGAGTGGCAAAGTCCATAACGTTTATAGTGACAAAGGACTGTCAACTGGCTTGCAAATATTGTTACTTGGTGGGGAAAAACACCAAGGAAAGAATGTCTTGGAGTACCGCCAAGCAAGCTATCGACTATGTGCTTGATCGTGAGAATGATTTTAGGGAAGAATCTGTGATATGGGATTTTATTGGTGGTGAGCCTTTTTTGGAAATAGAACTTATTGACAAGATTTGTGATTATATTAAGATGGAAATGTTTAAACGAAATCATCATTGGTTCAATTCTTACCGATTTTCATTCTCCACTAATGGAATTAACTATCATGAAAAGAAAGTACAACAATACATATCTAAAAACTTTACGCATCTAAGTATTGGCATAACAATTGATGGAACTAGAAAAAAGCATGACCTAAATAGGGTCTATAAATATTCAGAACGCGGTTCTTATGATGATGTAGTAAAAAATATTCCTTTATGGCAATCACAATTTCCTGGGATGGGCACAAAAGTAACAATAAGCAGTGAAGATTTGCCATATATAAAGGAAAGTGTGCTACATCTATATTCATTAGGAATCCCAGAGGTCAACATTAATTGTGTATATGAGGATGTCTGGAAGAATGGAGATGACCGTATCCTAGAAGAACAGTTAATAGAACTTGCAGATGCAATTATTGACAACAGTTTGTATGAGGGGAATGCTTGTTCTTTCTTTCAGGAGCATATAGGTAAACCGCTTGACAAGAATACGCAAAACCAGAATTGGTGTGGTGCCGGACGTATGTTAGCCGTTGATGCTGCAGGTTTATTCTACCCTTGCACACGATTTGCACAATATTCTCTGCGTGAAAAGAATGCATGGATAATAGGAAATGTTAATGAGGGAATAGACAAGAATAGGTTACGAGGATTTTTGACTTTAGACCGTTGTACTCAGAGCAAACAGGAATGTATTGACTGTGAAATTGCTAGTGGCTGTGCATGGTGTCAAGGAGAAAACTATGACTCAGCTGATACGCATACCGCGTTTCAGCGTTCAACTGCAATATGTAAGATGCATAAAGCCCGTGTACGTGCCAACAACTACTATTGGAACAAACTCTACCGCAAACTTGAGTTGGAAGGCATAGAAAGAGAACGTGCAAAAGAACATGTGAAACAAAGCCAAATGAGGGAATTATGTTGAAGTACTTGATTATACTGCTTGACGATGGAAGTACATCGTTCTGTCATTATGCCTGTAAGAGTGACAAGTCAAACTTGATGCCTATAGATACATTGAAGAAAGGGATTCGTTTTGGCATGATGGAGAATTTAATGATTCAATTCGTCTTTCCTGAGAAGGTATTACCCATAGACTATTACGAGGCTATTGATACTATTGACCACGGTGTGCTTGCTCCAGCAGGATGTCCTGTCAATGCAGACGTTGTAGTGTTCAATGATTGGAATTCATTTGAAAGTTTTGTATTCTCTGACGTGGGAACATTTGTCCTTCGAACAGAATTGGATAAATTGCTGGAGAAAAGAAATACATTGTTCTCTTCTCTGTGTCGTATGACACGAATAAATGTTGTATTGACAGATATTGACAGATTCAAGGAAGAGGACTTTGTGCGATATGACGAATTCTTATCTGAATTTCGAGAAAACATAAAGAAGCTGTATCTGCAGGGCCATCAAACTCAATGTAATCTCCTGACTGACCGTATAGAACTTGACGCAATGAATAATTGTAATGCTGGAGTAGACTGCATTACATTGGCTCCAGACGGAAATCTCTACCTCTGTCCAGGCTTCTATTATGATAGTGAAGAACCCATAGGCAATCTTGATGAAGGTATCAAGATTAAGAATCAGCAACTCCTTCGTCTTGACCATGCTCCTTTGTGCCGTATCTGTGATGCATATCAATGTAAACGCTGCATTTGGCTTAATAGGAAATTGACATTGGAAGTGAACACGCCAAGTCATGAGCAATGTGTTGTGGCCCATTTGGAGCGTAACCAATCACGGAGATTATTGGCAGAGTTGCAAGACAGAGGACTCCTTGACAAGAAGAAGGAAATCAAAGAAATATCTTATCTTGACCCGTTCGATGTGAAAGAAGAATGGTAACAAACATCAAAGATTATGGAAGAGAAGATAACAAGAAGAGAACTATTCAAGCGAGCCGCACGGTTACTGCCTATTCTGGCATTGGCAAGCATTCCTGTTGCTCCCGTTTTTGCAGAGAGTGTAACAGATTGTAATGGTACATGCAAAGTATCTTGCCACAATGGTTGTCATGGTACTCATAAGGGAATGTGTAGTACGTGCTCACATGCATGTATGGGAGGATGTAAAGGAACCTGTGGATTAGCCTGTGATGGGGCATGTATTGGCTCCGCTACTAATAGAACCACGTCAAAACCAGTCAACAAACAAGACTCTTGCAAAAGCGAGTGTCATAAACAAAAGAACGATACAATTAAACGCAAATAAATTATGGAAAGAAAACTAGTAGGCCAAGTGGCCGTTGAAGAGAAAAATGAAATTCAAGCATTGTTTGAGCGTCGCAATGGGTTGAGCGAACTGGCAAAAATACTCACTCCAGACAATGCAGAACTCTATGAGAAACTTGTCAAGGACATGGGCGAGACATCAACCAAATTTCAACGTTGGTGGGATGAAAAGGCTCAGAAGTACAATTGGGAATCTGTAGCTAACGGCAACTGGGAAATAAACTTTGAGACGTGTGAAATTTTCTTGGTAACACCATAATGACAACTCAATTACTATTCATCGGTACAACCGAATTGATGCTTATTGCCGGTATTGCGCTTCTCCTTTTTGGCGGAAAGAAACTACCAGAGATGATGCGGGGATTAGGACAGGGTGTAAGCGAGTTTAAGAAAGGAACTCGCGAAATAACTGAGCCACTAAATGAAGTGAAACAAGAAATTGTTGAAGCTGGCGAACAAGCAGATGAGGTCGCCAAAGAGTGATGAAGAATTAACATTCGGCGGCCACCTGGAAGTGTTGCGCCGGATGCTTTTCCGTATCATTGCGGTAGCTGGTGCTATCGCAATGGTTGTGTTTTGCTTTAAGGAAACGACGTGGGAAGTCCTGCTTGCTCCGAGTGAGTGGGACTTTTGCACGTATCGCTGGCTGGAATCGGCGATGCAGGCGATGGGTATAGATTTCCACTTTGAGGAGTTCAATGTGGATATGATAGCCACCGACCTGTCGAGCCAGTTTATGACGCACATCACTACTGCTGTCTATTTGGGGCTGCTTGGGGCTTCACCTTATATCTTATATGAGCTATTCCGCTTCATTTCTCCCGCCCTCTATGAGAATGAGCGCAAATATTCTGTGCAAGTGGCTGTTATCATCTATGTGTTGTTCCTGCTCGGTGTGCTGATGAGCTACTTTGTGCTGTTCCCTATCTCCTTCCGTTTTCTCGGCACTTATAGCGTGTCGGCAAAGGTGGTGAGCAATATCACGCTCGACTCTTATATCTCTACATTCGTCTCGTTGACACTGGTGATGGGCGTAGTTTTCCAGTTACCCGTCGTTGCTTTTTTCCTTGGGAAGTTGGGCGTGTTTTCCTCATGGATGCTCTCCAAGTACCGGAAGCACGCACTCATCGTCATCATGCTGGTTGCCGCCATCATCACTCCTCCCGATTTGATGACCCTAATCCTCGTCACCATTCCACTCTATCTGCTCTACGAAGTCAGTATACGAGTTGTGAAATGGGTAGAGCCTAAAGAACAAGAGGCATAGTAATCATGAAGATAATGGGAGCAAGTTTACATTTAAATTCTTGCTCCCAATTTGTGCTAACGTCTTAATCCTCTCCGCTTTTCCTGTCCCAATCCGAATTGCTCCTTAAACCATTGGGCAATAGGTATCTCGTTGATATGCAGGAACAAGTTTCGGTTCTCAACCCTTATCACTTGTGCCGTAACATTATCGGCAAGTGCATTGCGTCTGTACTCATTGGAGTGAAGCCACCCACTATAATTGATGGCTTGGCCGTGTAGCAGTTTGTTGGTCTGTTCCTCGTTGAAGCCGTATTGCAGACACTCACGCTCCATATTGAGGAAACGCTTGAAACTTGGGAACCATCTGTAAGCCTTGTCTAAGATGCGCTTCAAGTTGCTCACCTCTTGCTGGTGCTGCTCATTGGTGCGGTTGAGTTCCCTTGCGTGGTAGTCCTTCATCTTTTGCATATCGGTGCGCAGACTCTCAATCTGGTCATTTAAATCTTCAACATCCCTGTGCAGTTGGGCATTCTCTTTCTCCATTCGGCTTACCTTGCTGCCGCCAAGAAGAGAATTCACTCCGTTGAGTACACTGGTGGCAGTTTTCGTGGCTGAGTTCTTGCTTAGGCAAGCGACCAAGGTCGATGACTTCAGTTCCTCAGTCTTTGTCTCCGCCTTGATACGGGCAAGGTCTTTCTTTGCCTGTTCCGCCTCTGCTATCACCAGTCTTGCCTTTTCCTGTTCTTCCAGCAGTTGAGTAATGTTTGCCTGTAAGCCCTCACCTTGTGCAATCAGGCTGCGGTAATACTCATGTGTGGAAATATGCTGGGCTTCCGAACCTTTGATACCTCGTTGCAGTCCGTATGCTGCCATCTGCTCTGCGTATGTGTCTTGATAGCGTATCAGGTTCGCACGGCTCATGACCTCATCGGCACACAGACGGGGTGCTGGTGCCTTAGCCCTGTATCTCTTCTTGGCAGTCAGTTCCTTTTTCTGCTTTTTGCGTTCTGTCTGCACGATGGGGACGATGGTGGCATGGATATGCGGTGTTTCCTCGTCCATATGCAGGACTGCCGACACCACATTATCCGCTCCGTAGGTCTTGCGGAGCCAGTCAACGTTATCCTGGCACCACTCGTCAAGTCTGCCGTTCTTCTCTATCTGCTCCATGTCTGCATGGGTGCCTGTCAGTACGATGCGGATAGCCTGTACCTGGTTCTTGCCTATCTTGCGTGTAAGCCCTGCCGTATTGAGGCGGTGCTGTATGGCTTCCGTCCTGTTGCGGACTCCCTCAGGGAACTGGATAAGTTCTCGGTTGAGGTGCGTCCGTTTCGGGTCAGCATTCTTCGGTTGGATTGTGCGCTCGATGTGTGCCGACATCCCGCTGTCTGCGCCCTTTGCTTTCTCTAAGTGCAATACTGCGTATCCCATTGGCTATGTTTTTTTAGTTTGTTCGTTTACGGTGTTTTTGATCGTCTCTCGTTCCTGTTCGTGTTCGGCTTGTGCCGACGGTCTTGGCAGGGAGTCCAGAGGGGGGCAGCCCCTCGGCCTATTGGGGATTTTTAGCGTTGTGGTAACAATGCGGCTCGAAAAATTCCCTAATAGGCTACGGTATTTTCCGCTTGTGGGAAATATCCGTACCTGCGCCAGAATGGACTTATCGTCCTATGCTTCTGGTATGTTGCAACGTTGCAACGGACGGATGGACTGAAGGAGGGATAGAAGTAGTGTGTTAGAACGCGCCACCGTTCCAACACACCAACTATCCTCCTGTATATCTGTCCTAAGTTCTCTCTACCGTTCTCGGTACTAATTCCCTTTTCCTTTAGTAGCAGTCAGTATCACCTCAAAGGGCTTGTGGTCTCGGCTGATACGCTCTATCAATTCTTTGCGGACAGCCCTTGCCTGATAGGAGTTAAAGCGGAAAACAAGTAACAGAACGACCTCCATATTATATACGGTTACATAAAGGTTGTCTCTCTTCTTGATGGTTCGCTCTGCTTCGTATGGCTTAATGAGTTCCTCTTTATAGAGGGCTTTGATGACATTCCTCAGTTTGGGGATGAACACTCCGAACAAGTCCACCATCTCGGACTCGCTCATCCAAATCTCTCCACTCGGTATAGTCAGTTCAGTGTACTCACTATACTCACTCCACTTAATGATGTTTCTCTGTTCCATACGTCTATGCTCTTTTGATGTTACTGAATGATAGGTTTAACTTGTTACCCAACATTGTCAGGTCGTTAAGAAAGTTTAACTATCCGACATGGGGCTATCAGGGGTTACGAATTGGAAACCTAATTCGTTCCGCAATCTGCCTCGATTTGCTTAGTGATACCTTGCGGACTTTCCTTAATCTTCCTCGAATTGCCTTTATTTATGGGCTTATCTGCGTTAATCTACGAAAAATGCTTTTCCATTTCAGCATTATTATGTATCTTTGCACCATCATAGTCTGGAAGATATGCGTATGAAAACTGATAGGTGGAGACACTACTGCATGATTGGCCTGTGGATAGCCATGACAGCCATCTGCAAGGGAGCTAATGAGATTAAGGTACTGGGCTACCAAGAGGGGTTGTCGAGCAACTATGTTGTTGGAATAGCCCAGGACAAATATGGATTCCTTTGGTTTGCTACCGAGGAAGGTCTGAACCGTTTCGACGGTTCTAATTTCCAGGCTATCTATAAGACCAACGGTCTGCCAGGCAATGAACTGAACTGCGTGGCTGATGATGCCAAGAAGCCAGTGATGTGGATAGGCACCCAGCGTGATGGTCTATGCGCCTTTGATTATGAGACCAATCTGTTTACTTATTATAAACACGACGACAAGAACCCTCGAAGCCTGATTACCAACGATATCACCAGCCTCTATCCTGCCAGCGATGGTCAGCTATGGATTTCCACCTATTGGCGCGGTGTAGACCGGTTCAACCCTACCACCGGCACCTTCACACACTACAATAATGAAACCGTCAAGGGGCTGAGCAGCAATAAGACCTGGTGCGTGATGGATGACGGCAACGGCCGACTCTACATAGGTCATGTACTTGGAGGCATGAGCATCATCGACCTGAAAAGACAGAAGGTGATAGCCCATTTCAGCCATTCGCAGGAGCGCAACTCCCTCTCGGGCGATGATGTACACTGCATCTTCAAGGATAAGAACGACAATATCTGGATTGGAACGGATAATGGCTTAGACCTGTATGACCCGCTGAACAACAACTTCATTCATTTCGTTGACAACGAACGACTGAACCGCCGCATCTTTGACATCAAACAGTTTGACCAGAACCTCTGGTTGGCTACCGAACAGGGCGGTATAGCCATCATAGACCTTTCAAGGCGCCTTTTCTCGCCCGACAATCAGCCAACAATCAGTTATATCACCGAGGGAGATCATAGCGACAACCTGAGCGGCAACTCCATACGTTGTTTGATGCGAGATCGCTTCGGCAATGTGTGGGCTGGTATGTTTGGAGCAGGTGTCAACGTGATTATGCCTCGCCAGAATGCATTCACCAATGTCACCCACGCCACCTATCTTAAAGAGAAAAACACCAATGCCAGGAGTGTGCTGAGTGTGGTGCTCGACAGCGAGCAGCATATCTGGGCAGGCACCGACGGCAAGGGTATCGAAGTCTATTCGCCCGACGGACAGAAGATTGCCACATACCAGCAGAACGAGTTAAGTACGATACAAACATCATATCGCGACTCCAAAGGTCGACTCTGGTTAGGTAACTTCCGCTATCCCGCTTATGTATGGACCCCTCAGGAGAAATCATTCAAGAAGCTGCTCCCATCTCACATTGTAGACGTGCGCACCTTCTTGGAGGACAAGCAGAACAACGTGATGCTGGTAGGCACCAGCAATGGTCTCTACGAGGTGGATATGACCACCCTTGAGGCGAAAGCCAAGCATACCTTCAAGTTTCTGAATGATGTACGCGCCATACAGAAAGATACCAAAGGCAGGATATGGATAGGTTTCTTTGGTGGAGGTCTTGAGATCTACGATGCTAATTACCGCCTGTTGA
>Ga0256407_10009669_pt1 | contig 13741 bp, 11 predicted proteins | sample RumenRJG_04DNA_FD_193489 | JGI IMG/M metagenome (GOLD analysis project Ga0256407, IMG submission 193489) | Bovine rumen microbial communities from Lethbridge, Alberta, Canada - RJG_04 | ecosystem: Host-associated > Mammals > Digestive system > Stomach > Rumen | place: Canada: Alberta... | reverse complement strand
CTTCAAAATCAAAAAGAATACAATGATAAATATGATGAACTTGTCCGACAATATGATGAAACAAAAAGCAAATATGATTTATTAGTTGAAGAGATAAGTGTAGAAATGGCAAGAAGAAAATCGCTTGAAAAGTATGTATCAGACTTAAAGAAACAAAAAACACTAATCAAAAACTTTGATGAGATGTTATTTGCAGGGTTTATTGACTACATAGAAGTGTATAAAGACAAAAAAATTGTAGTTTTCAAAGATGGGAAGAGAATAGAAATCTAAAAAACACTTTATAAATTTTCAATAAAGTGTTTTTTTAGTTCGTGAAATATGATATAATGATAAATAAAACTTGAGGTAAGATTATGAACCACATGAACATTTTTCACAATTACAATTCATTAAATATTAGTCATGAAAATATGCTAACCAGAAGTTTTCTTATTTTAGTTAATCTGATTCCACTATATAGAATGAGTTTTTTTGATTTAATAAATAAAACAATGGAAAGTAATAAAGATTATATAAAAGTTTCTACTTTTGATTTAAATGATACTGAAGTGGAAACACAAATCGAGGCAACAACTCTAAGAAATAGATCAGATATTAGCGATTTGAATGTATTATCAATATTGATTTCTAATGAAAAATATAAAAATATTGATAAAGTTGAAGAAGATGATTATGGTCATATTTATGATGGCATAGTAAAAACACAAAATAATTTATTTATAATTGAAAATAAGCCAAGCGTGTCAAATGTCTGGAGAGAGCAATTAAATTTAAATATCGATAGCAAAAAAGAAAATAAAATAGTTAATGAGATATGTAGTTTAAAGTGGAGTGATATTATAAATTTTTCTAATTTGTTAGTTAAAGGAGAATTGATATCGCCATTAGAGAGAAAACTCATTGAAGATTTTTTAAATTATGTTGATAGTAACTATTCGTGGCTGAATGCTTACGATAGGTTTGATTTGTGTAAAAATGATGAATACTTGTTAAATAAAAGATGTGCCAATATTATGTCTAAATTATATGATGGGGCTGAAGTGTTACATCATAAAGGTTGGTATGATTATGTAAATGTTAATAATGATGCAATTAAACAAATAGCATTACATTCAAACAATTTTGATGATAGCAATTATATTGAACTTATAATGGTTGCTGGCGATTCAATGAATAGAGCCTTAAAAATGTTTAATTATATTAATAAAGATAAAGCATTATTATTACAAAAAGAAGGCTTTAAAGTAGAAAACAATTTTCATTTTTCATTTATGAATACAAATTTAGTATGGTCGAAAAGTGACATTGATATTTTAGAGTATATAGATTATTGGAAAAAAGTGGTAAGTAAGAATCAATTATATCAAGTTTCAAGAAAAGATAATAAAAATGAGTTTATTGATTATTATAATAAATTGTTAAAAGCTGGTATCGTTAAAAAAGAAGATTTATCTAATTTTATGGATGTAATAGTGAATAAAGAATATAAAACAATCAATGTGTGTCCAAGCATAACTTTTAAGTATTCTTGGAATAAAGAACAGGCAATAGATATGGATATAAGAGGAAAGTTTATTGATGATTTTAAAGCAAAAGTTAATTATTTATTAGATATGCTGAAGTAGTAGAATAATCCTATCGTGTAAATCTGCACCCCCTTACAACGCTATCGTGTAGCATTGTATCAAAGTCGTCGTTTTTATAGATCCCGGTGTTGGTACTGGCAGCATGATAAATCAAGGCGCGAAAGTAGGAGCAACGGTACAAATTAATGCAAATGCATTTACAAAAGCAGGATATGTTTTTGATAAATGGATAGATGGAAATGGCAATGAGTATGATGATGGAGCAGATATAACATTAAACGATAATGTAACTCTTACGGCAGAGTGGCAAGAAGCTCCTCCAACTCCACCTGCGCCAACACCAACTCCAACACCTAGCCCATCACCAAGTAGAGGTGGAAGTAGTAGTGGCGGAGGCAGCGGTGGAGGAAGTGGAGGAGGACTCACTCTTCCAAGCGATACGCCAGCTCCAAGTATTACGAATACAAATTCATCAAAGACTATAACTGCAATGGTAGATGCTTCACAAGTTGTGTGGGGATTTAATCCATTGACAAGTAAGTTCAATTTAAATATTAATGTAAATGGTCAGAACGTGAACGCTGTAAATGGCTTTTACGCATTATATACTTTTAAAACTATGGTTGTTAATGGCACGGCAATTCCAACGTTAACTCAAGATATATATTTCTTTGATGCAGAAGGCTCTATGGTTACCGGATTTGTTAAGACAGCAGATGGCAGGACATATTTCTTTGAGACTGCAAAAACTAAGGATGAGGGCAAGATGGTGACAGGCTGGAAACAAATCCAAAACGCGTGGTATTACTTTAATCTTGATGGTTCCATGCTTGTAGATGGTGTGACTCCTGATGGATTTAAAGTTGGTCCAGATGGAAAATTGATATAATTTAGATTATGAAGAGAATAATTTCAAAAATATTAATTATTGCCATTGCATTTAGTTGTTGTTCGTGTGCATTTAAAGTTGCGGATAGTATTGATAATGTAAATGATGCAGTAGAGACAAATGAAAATATAGAGAGTGTTTCAAATGATACTGCAGGATACACTGTAAAATGGTTAAATTATGATGGAGCTGTATTAGAAATAGACAACAACGTGGCTAAGAATTCTTTCCCACATTTTGATGATAAAATACCAGCAAGAAAACAAAATGGCAATGTCTATTATATATTTGCAGGATGGAAGCCTGAGATATCTAAGGTTACTAATGACATTATTTATACAGCACTGTTTGTAGAAAGCGATAGAAAAGTTAAGGATGGAATGGAAATAGGAAAGTATACTGAAGATGAATCTTTGTTAAATGTCGCAATTATGACTGACCCACATGTCCCTTATGAAAGTAGATATAGTGCATTTGGAACAACGAATGTAGATGTACTTAAAAATAGGATTGAAAATGCAATTGATAAGCAAGGCGCTACTGCCAAGTGAATCGCAGACATTTATATTTAGTCACGATGTGCCAAGTATTAATTAGTATATTTACAAATAAAAAAGGCGGGATGCTTACCCCGCTTTTTTTTATTTTGCAAGTCTCATTGTCTCTCTCGCTATCATCAATTCCTCATTTGTTGGAATCATATATACTTTTATTTTTGAATCATCTGTTGAGATGAGAGTTGATTTATCTCGAACATCGTTTCTTGACTTGTCTAGTTTTACTCCGAGGCATTCGAGATATTTGCAGACGTCCTCACGAAGTTCTTTTTGATTCTCGCCTATACCTGCTGTAAATGTTATAGCGTCACATCCTCCAAGCGCTACAAAGTACGAACCTATATATTTTGCTATACGGTATTTCATGGCATCGAGTGCTCTTTTTGCTGCCTTGTCTCCGGCTTCCATTTTATCTTTCAAATCTCTATAGTCAGAAGAGATGTTGCTAAGACCAAGAAGTCCAGATTTTTTATTCAATATATTTAATACATCATCGACTGACTTATTTTCTTTATTGCAGATGTATTGAACTATCGCTGGATCAATATCACCAGAACGTGTTCCCATCACGAGACCTTCAAGCGGAGTTAACCCCATAGAAGTGTCTACACATTTGCCGCCAATAGAAGCTGAGATAGAGGCTCCATTTCCAAGGTGGCAAACTATTACTTTTGCATCAGGTTTTAGATTTCCAAACTTGATTGTCTCTTTTGACACGAACATATGACTTGTGCCGTGGAAACCATAGCGACGGACAGAATATTTCTCAAAGTATTCATAGGGGATGGCGTATAGATATGCTTTTTCTTCCATAGTCATGCCAAAGGTTGTATCAAACACAGCGACATTTTTCTTGCCTGGTGCATTTTTTTCGCAAGCCTCTATACCCATTAAGTTTGCAGGGTTGTGAAGAGGACCTAAGTCAAAGCATTCACGAATGATATCTTTAACTTTATTGTCAACTAAGACAGATTCAGTTATTTTTATACCAGCGTGAAGAACTCGATGTCCTATTGCTGATATCTCGTCAAGAGATTTTATAACACCATTTGTAGAGTCGGTGAGAGCAGAGAACATTAGGTTAGCAGCATCTACATGATCTTTGATTGGTTTCTCAACCTTGTAGTTATCTCTACCTGGAACTTTTTGAACGAGGTTTGAACCATCAATTCCGATTCTCTCTATGGTACCTTTTGCTATAAGAGATTCATTTTCCATGTTGATGAGTTGATATTTAAGCGATGATGAACCACAGTTTAATACTAATATATTCATAATTTACTCCTTGACTATAGTTGCTTCAGTTGCACCAACGCAAGCATTGGCTTCGTCAGTGTCTATGTGCATGGCAAGAGCATAAGAATTGCTAACCCTTATAACCACATCGTCAAAGATGAGTTTCCTTTCAGGTGAGTTAACTGCAACTTTAACTATCTCGCCATTTTTTACATCATAATTTTTAGCATCAGCTTCAGTCATATGAATGTGTCTCTTTGCGCAGATGACTGCATGTTCTTTTTTTATTTCGCCAGCAGGTCCTTTTATAGTTACAGGACCAGCATCATGTAGATCTCCAGATTCACGAACAGGTGCCTTTAGACCAAGTGCCCTTGCATCAGTTAGTGAAACTTCAACCTGTGTTTCTTTTCTTTCTGGACCAAGGATTGAGAGCATACCTGAACTTCTTTCACCAATAACTTCAACTCGCTCTTCACAAGAAAATTGACCAGGCTGAGATAGGTCTTTTTTCTTCTTTAATTCATAGCCCTTTCCAAATAATATCTCTAAGTCTTCTTTTGAAACATGAACGTGACGTGCGCTCATTTCTAATGTTATCATAAACATTCCTTTCGGGCTCGTATAAATCGCAATACTCGCCCCGCGGCATCGCCGTATAGTTAATTATTATAGTGCAATATGTGATTTTTAGCAAGAAAAAACCGGAGAGCATTTCGCTTCCCGGTTTTCTCTTTTGGAGGGGTTATTATATGTTCTATCCGATTAATGCGTCTATTTGACGCCAGATAGCATTTCGCTCACTTACTACTTTTAACTGCTCTTTCTTAGCTTCAAGTATCTCGTTAAGTCTTGCTAGTGCTTTGTCATATTCCTTGTTTTGAACTAGAGACTTAATGGAATTATCTTCTGTCACAGTTTTCTCTTTCTTTTCTCTTTTTTCTATAGACTTTCTAAGTTCCTTAATCTGTTTTAACTTGTCGTTTGAGAAAGAGTTTTTATCTATCTTATATTGATCATTTATTGTCTTTAACTTCTGGTTCACAGTCTTATTGTATTCGTTCATCTCTTTAATCTGTGAAGTGTAGATGTTAATTTCTGCTCTTATGGCATTTGCCTTCTCTCTATAAGTCTTGGCTTCAGTGCTCATATCAGTAGTAGCCATAATATCAGTTGCTGTATCTAGAACTGGCTCTGCAAACACCTGTATGCTACCTATGGTTAAAAGAACTATTATTAGAAGAACTGTCTTAAATAAGTTTTTCATATTGTTCACCTTTCGTTTATTTAATCCTCTTGGGATTTATTAACTTGCAGGGCTCCGCAAGCGTTCGCTCCTACAAAGAGCTCGCAAGCTCGCCCTACGATGTTGAGTTATATAAGGTTTCCCTTACGAGTTTAATATACCACATATTAGAGAAAATATGAGTGGCAAAATAGTGGTAAAATGGGGGTCCATATGGTGCAAAAAAGTGCTATAATATATAATATGTGAGAGGTGAAATATGGCAGATAAACAAACCAAGAAAATCATATATGTCTGTGATGACGACAAGAATATATCAGAGCTTATAAAGATGTATCTTGAAAACGACAATTTTGAGGCAGAGACATTTGACACTGCTGAGAAACTTTTAAATGCATTGAAGAAGAAAGAACCGAATCTCATAACTCTTGACATAATGCTTCCAGGAATGGACGGTTTTGACGCTCTTGCAAAGATAAGAGATAAAAGTGAAGTGCCAGTGATTTTAGTATCTGCGAAAGACCAAGAAGTAGACAAGGTAAGAGGTTTTAATGAGGGTAGTGATGATTATATAGTTAAACCATTTATGCCTCTTGAACTTGTGGCAAGAGTAAAAAATGTATTAAGAAGAAGTGAAAGAGGGCCTGCGAAAAAAGTAGAGAAGCCAAAGGCTATTTTGGAGTTTTCAAATATGGTCATAGACACAGGTGCAATGCAGGTAACTATAAACAAGAAACCAGTATCATTTACTAATATAGAATATAAGTTTCTGACATATATGTTTGAAAAAAAGAAAGAGGCAGTGACCAAGAAAGATATACTTGCAGATGTGTGGGGGTATGAAGAAGATGACAATAGAGTTATAGATGACCTATTAAAACGACTTAGAAAAAAACTAGAAGAAAATAAAGCCAAGATAAGTATTGATACGATATGGGGAGTTGGATATAGACTTTCTGATGGAAAGAGTAGTAAGTAGAAAATCAAAAAAAATATTCAGTAAAATTTTTTGGCCTATTGTGCAGATAGTGGTGATTTTTGCTGTCGCCACTTTTTTAATTAATTATTTTTCGATAGATAGATTTGTAAAAGACAATGCAAAAGAAAAATTGAATGAAGCATATAATGATGTGGTAGGCCAGATAGATGATTTTAAAATTTCTGGAGAACACACTTTTACTTTAAAGCCATCCGAACATCTTGTTAATCAAAGTAACAATACACAAGTTTATGTATTTGATAAAGATTATAATGAAGTTTTACTTTTTGACAACAACATCTATATAGATAGAGAGATGCTCTCGTTTTTATCTTCTCTCCTAAGTGACTATGAACTTGAAGAGGGTGTGCTTACAAATATAACATTTAATCAAAAAGAGTACATTGCAAATACTTATGTGACGAGTGACTCACTTAATATTAGAGAAAAGTATTTTGTGGTTATCCAAGAACTTACAGGCAAATCTAATTTACTTAGAGAGAGCTCAAGACAGTTATTTTTAATACAATTAATTGTGCTCGCCTTAGTTATACTCACAGTTTATTTGGTAGCAAGAGATTTATCAAAACCAATAATTAAACTTTCAAAAGATTCAGAAGAGTATGTGATTGGTAAGGGTGTGACTATAGGTAATGAAAGCATAACAACAACTGAACTTGAATCACTTAGATTGTCACTTACCAATATGCAAAAAAAGATTGATGAGGAATCAAATAGAAAAAATACTATCTATGAAAATGTTGCACATGATTTGAGAACACCGCTTGTGTCAATTCTAGGCTATGCAGATGGACTTAAGTCAGGGATTATAAAAGATAAAAATAAGGCCTGCGATGTAATTTTAAGAACTGGCAATCAGTTGAAAGAGATGATTGAAAATATTTTAGTGCTCAGTAGGTTTGATAATGACACTTACAAAGGAAATATTGAAGAACTTAGTCTTGTTGATTTGATAAGCGAGCAGGTGGAGACAGTTAAAGTTATAGATGAAAGTAAAAAAGTGATATTTGAAAACATGTTAGACGATGAGGGACTTGTAATTAGTGACAGAAAGTTATTGGTTAGAATTATTCAAAATCTATTAAGTAATGGAATTAAGTATGCAAAATCAAAAGTTATAATTAATATTATGGATATGGGATCTAAGAGCATGCAGACGATATCTACACCTATAGATGGCTCTTACAAGTATGTTATTTCAATAGCAGATGATGGGAAGGGTATAGATACAAAGAATTTACAGAATATTTTTACTCGATATTATAAAGGTGAAGACGGGCATTTCGGCATAGGACTTGCAGTAGTTAAGAGTTCTGCCGACTATCTAGGGGCTAAAATATCGGTAAAAAGCGAAAAAGATAAGGGAACTTCATTTGAGTTATACATTTAAATGTGATATTATATTGCTATATGAAAAAATTAATGAAAAAGATAATATTGTCGGTTTTACTGATATCTCTTTTGATGCCAGTTGCATCTTGCGTCCGTAAAAAAGTTGATGTTGGCAAGTTAAAGACAGTTGAGGATTTTGACAATGAAGACGTCAAAATTGGTGTTAGCATAGGTACAAATATTTCAGTAATTGCTGATAAAGTTTTTAAAAATGCAAAAATAGAATACTTTAGTAGTGCACCAGATATATTTAGTGCACTGGAACAAGGAAAGATAGATGCCACCATACAGGAGATGTTTGGTGTGAATATTTTGGCACCGGACTTTAAGTATATTAAAGTAGTTGACAATAGTGTTGTCGGACAGACTGAATATGCAATAAGTTTTCCAAAAAATGATCGTGGTGAAAAACTTTGTGCAGAGTTTAATGAGTTCTTAGCAAAAATAAAATCAAATGGTAAGATGCAGGAGTTAATTGACTTTTGGATGATGTTAGATTTCCCATCAGATTTAGATGTAGATTTTAGCGATTTAAAAAATATAAACGGCGAGATAACTATGTATACAGATGCTCAAGCTCGTCCATTTTCATTTATCTTTTATACTAGAAATGTTGGACTCGATTTAGTTTTGGCAAGAGATTTTTGTAAAGAAAAAGGTTATGCCTTAAATGTGGTAAGAACCAATGCAGTTTTGCCAGCACTTGCAGCAGGAAAATGCGACATGGTTGGCGGTGGCATAGAAGTGACCGAGGAAAGAAAGAAGACTATATTATTTTCAGATCCTACATATGTAACTGATGATGTCATAGTCATTGCAGATAAAATGCTTATAGAACACAAAGGAATTATCACGGAACTTCAAGAGGGCTTCATTGCGACATTTATAAGTGAAGACAGGTATAAATTATTCATAGAAGGTGCAATTACTACTATAATAATTTCTGTCCTTACATTAATACTTGGTACAGCATTTGGATTTTTCTTATATTTAATTTATTATTCAGGATATAAATTTATAGCTTCAATATTTAATTTCTTATCTTGGCTATTTAAAAGGCTCCCAATGCTTGTGTTCCTTATGTTCGTAATATATGTAGTATTTGCGAAAATTGATATAAATGGGATAATAATTGCCATTATAAGTTTTACAATAGTATTTGCTACATCAATATTCACATTGATTGATGATAATGTAAAAGGTATAGAGCGAGGACAGATAGAAGCAGCATCATCACTTGGTTACAATAGACCAAAAACTTTCTTTAATATCATTTTGCCACAGATATTGCCAAATGTGTTGCCTGCATATCAGTCAAATATACTAGAACTTGTAAAGTCTACATCTATTGTAGGCTATGTAATGGTGTCTGATTTAACCAAGGTGGGAGATATAGTGAGAGGTAGAACATATGGAGCATTCTTCCCACTGGTGGCTGTTGCAATAATCTACCTAATGCTAGCAAAAATCATTACTATAATAGTAAAAGCTATTTGTGATGTCTTACTTGATAAAATGAAAATTGATAAAAAGAAGTTAAAGGAAATAGAGACAGATGATTAGGTTTGAAAATGTGACAAAAAAGTTTGGCGATGAAATCATTGTCGAGAATATAAATGTAACCATAAATGATGGTGATGTCATAGCAATAGTTGGACCATCTGGAGCTGGCAAGTCAACATTTATGAGAATGATTAATCTGCTTGAAGTTCCAAGTAGTGGAAAAATTTATGTGGATGGAGAAGAAGTCACAGCGAAGGACTATGACATTGCAGTTGCAAGAAAGAAAATAGGAATGGTATTCCAAGAGTTTCATTTATTTAAGCATTTGACAGTTATTGAAAACATCATGAGACCGCAAATAGATATAATGAATAAGACTGTCCCTGAGGCATATAAGGAAAGTGTAAGGCTACTTGACTTAGTTGCTCTTCAAGAGAGAGCATACAGTTATCCAAAAGAACTGTCAGGTGGTCAAAAACAAAGAGTGGCAATAGCAAGGGCTCTTGCGATGGATCCAAAGATAATTCTTTTTGATGAGCCAACTAGTGCACTAGATCCAAACATGGTAGAAGAAGTTGAGACAGTTATTGATGAGTTATCACATATGGGAAAGACAATGGTTATCGTAACTCATGAGATGGAATTTGCAAGAAAGATTTCCAATAGAGTTTTCTATATGGATGAACATACGATTTATGAAGAGGGAACACCTGATGAAATATTTGACAATCCAAAGAGAGCTAAAACTAGAACATTTGTCAACAATCTAAGGCTTTTAAATATAAATATAGATCGTAAAGATCGCGACTTCTGGGAAATAGGGGCAGAGATACGAAGGTATGCAGTTAAAAATCATATTTCTCCAAAATGTATGACAAGGCTTACACTTGCTTTCGATGAACTTGTAAGAGAAATCATTTTATCAAGCCTTGATGAACCAAGAATAAATGTGATAATAGAGTACTCAAGAAAGACAGATACTTTGAAAATGTCAGTTAAATATAATGGCGATCAATTTAATCCAAAGGACACAAAAAATGGTCTAGCATATTATGTGCTAGAAAGTACTAGTAGTGATATTACTTATACAGAATTAAAGAACGATGAAGTGTACAAGAATCAAGTTGATCTTATATTAAAAAATGATACTGATTAAATTATTTATATATTTAGTGAGGTGTAATATGAAAAAACTAATTTGTGTGTTCTCTTTAATAGCTGCGATAGCTATTTCATTAGTTGCTTGTAAAGAAACCAAAACTACAACTGAAGGTAGTGCCCCTATATTATCTAATTCTACGTTTAAGGTTGAGATGCCATCAAAGTTTGACGGCTTATATGACACAAAAGTAAAAGATAATGGAATAGATTTTTATGACTTGGAATGTATAAGTGAAGGAAATCCTGGATGGGCATTTGGTGTCTATGTATACAATAAGCCATCTGATTGGGCAGGCGGACCAATAGAAAAAGTAGGTGAACTTACATTAAAAGACGGCAAGATTTATGATGTAGTTATAGTTTATCCAACTGAGACACAGTTCGGACTTGATAGACCTATGCCTGAAAAGTACAAAAATCTCTATGAGGCTAGATTTGACATAGCTAATGCAGTGTATGGATTAAATGGTGAAAAAGTTGCAGCAGGCCAAGGTACAAAAGGCGATCAACTTTATAAAAATGAATTACAAAACATTATTACTGCTATAGATGAAAAATGGGATGCAAATAAACTTGAAGAAGAAAATTTGAGTACTATGTATGTGGTAATAAATGATGGAAATGGAAATGCACTTGATAAGGTTGGATATGCCTATAAGGATTTAAATATTGATGGAATTGAAGAGCTAGTAATAGGAGAAACGGGAAGTAATTCAGATGGCGTAATTTATGACATCTATACTATGGTAGATAGAAAACCACAGCATGTAATTAGTGGATGGGATAGAAATAGATACTATTCTTATGAAGGCGGTCTAATAGTAAATGATTATTCAAATGGGGCTGATGAGAGTGGTACAAATGTATATTCACTCACGACTAATTCGACAGAATTATTTCCACAGGTTGCATATAAGTATGACGGATACACTGATGAGAAAAATCCTTGGTACATAGCATACAACAAAAAAGGTGACGACTGGGAATTTGAGAGTGTAAGTGAGCAGCAATATAATGAACTTTACAACAGATTTTCAAAACATGAAAAGATAAACTTTAAATCACTATCTACTGTAAAATAACAAAATAGCATTTGGAGGGGATATGGAACTATATGGTATTTCAAAAGACCAGATTTTCCTGTTTAACAATGGTGAGGACTACGAATCTTACAACATTTTTGGTGCGCACCCTTATAAACATGAAGGTAAAGATGGTTTCAGATTTTTAGTGTATGCTCCAAATGCAGTAAAAGTTTTTGTAGTAGGTGATTTTAATGAGTGGAAAAAGACTGAAGCTTTTGAAATGCAAAAAATTGATGACACAGGATGCTGGATACTATTTGCAGAAGGCCTAAAAGAAAACGACATTTATAAATATTTAATTACTACATCTGAATATAGAGATATCTATAAGGCAGACCCATATGCATTTTTTGCAGAGGTGCGACCTAATACTGCATCTAAGATTTTTGACATTGAAGGGTTCAAGTGGACCGACAAAAAATTTATAGAAGAGCGAAATAAAGATTTACATTTTAATAAGCCAAAAAATATTTATGAGATGCACTTCGGTTCATTTATGCAGCATAACACTGGCATTTGGAGAGATAAACCTGATGATGTGCCTATAGAAGATTTTTATACATATAGAGAACTTGCGGAGTCACTTGTGCAATACATTAAAGAGATGGGATATACTCATATAGAAGTTATGCCACTCAATGAACATCCATATGATGGTTCTTGGGGATATCAAGCGACAGGTTATTTTGCGATAACATCTCGTTATGGCAATCCAAAAGATTTTATGTATTTTGTAAATGAATGTCATAAGAACAATATCTCTGTGATACTTGACTGGGTTCCTGGGCATTTTTGTATGGACGACCACGGATTAAGATTTTTTGATGGTGGCAGAGTCTATGATGGTAAAGAGCATAAACACTGGGGGACGATGACATTCAATTACAGTAAGAAAGAAGTTCTATCATTTTTAAATTCATCTGCAATTTTTCTTCTCGATAAATATCATATTGACGGCATACGTTTTGATGGTGTGTCAAGTATGTTATATCTAAATTATGGTGTGGATAATCCTGCTGAAAGAGTGTTCAACAAATATGGAGACGAAGGCAATCTTGAAGCAATTTCATTTATTCAAAATTTAAACAAAATAATTTGCGAAAAGTATAAAGGCGTTATAACTATAGCTGAGGAATCAACTGCATGGCCAAATGTAACCAAGCCTGCTGATGTGGGTGGTCTTGGTTTCCATTATAAATGGGATATGGGCTGGATGCATGATACACTCAACTATTTAAAGTCTGATTTTCCATATAGAGAGCAGAATCACAATATGCTCACTTTTTCTATGTCTTATGCAGAGGCAGAAAACTATGTGCTTTCTTTAAGCCACGATGAGGTAGTGCATGGAAAAGCCTCTATAATAAATAAGATGCCAGGCGATTATGATGAAAAGTTTGCACAGATTAAGACTCTACTTGTGTACCAGATTACTAGAAACGGAGCTGTACTTAATTTTATGGGCAATGAACTCCCAGAGTTTATAGAGTGGAGATATTATGAAGGTCTCGAATGGTTCTTGCTAGATATAGATAAACATAAAAAACATCATGAGTTTGTAAAGATGATGAATCATCTATATATAAAGGAAAAAGCTTTTTATGAAAAGGATCAGGTTGTATGGGAAGGATTTGACTGGATAGATGCTGGAAATGCTAAACAACATATTTTCATATATGAAAGATGTGCCCTTGACCCTGATGACAGATGTATAGTAATACTTAATTTTGGAAAGGATGAGATAGAAAATTTTAAACTTGGTGTGAATGTGCCAGGAAAATATAAAGAGATAGTTAATTCAAATGATGTAAAGTGGGGAGGCACAGGAACTTGCATCAATGATAAAGTGATTGAGAGTGTGCCAGTTGATGACTGTGGAGAATGCAGCTGCGGTGATAGTAAAGATGAATGCAAATGTGGCGGACAAGATGGATGTAATTGCAGTGATGGCAAGAAGGATGAGTGTATAAAGAAAGTTCACGGCAGAGATAATTATATAGAAATAAAGATACCAAAACTTTCGGCGGTGATTTTGAAACTAAAAAGCAGAGCACAAGATAAACCAAAAGTAATTGAGAAAGCT
>Ga0256407_10009668_pt1 | contig 13742 bp, 9 predicted proteins | sample RumenRJG_04DNA_FD_193489 | JGI IMG/M metagenome (GOLD analysis project Ga0256407, IMG submission 193489) | Bovine rumen microbial communities from Lethbridge, Alberta, Canada - RJG_04 | ecosystem: Host-associated > Mammals > Digestive system > Stomach > Rumen | place: Canada: Alberta | collected... | reverse complement strand
ATGCAAAAACCATTTGAAGAAATCATCGCGGCGTTTACCCCTTCTGACGACGGCCGCTTGGACAGCCTTTTAAAGTTTACCGCGCTGGCGGAAGAGATGGACTCAATCGCCCGCCGCACAAAAATCGCGGACGGCTCGCGCGCGCAAAACGACGCGGAGCACTCTTGGCGAATCGCGCTGATGGCGCTTTTGTTCAAGGAATATTTTGCGCAAGATGTTGACGAGCGAAAGGCGGCGCTTCTTTGCCTTGCGCACGACTTAGTTGAAATCTACGCGGGCGACACATTCGCCTACGACGCCGCCGCCAACGTCGGAAAAGAGGAGCGCGAAGAAGCCGCCGCGCAAAAACTGTTCGGCCAACTTCCTGACGACATCGCGCGAAAGCTCCGCTCGCTTTGGGAGGAGTTTGAGCAATTTAAAACGCCCGAATCGCGCTACGCGAATTGCATGGACCGCCTGGAACCTTTTTTGAGCAACTCGCTTTCTTTGACCGGCGGAACTTGGGCCGAAGCCGGCGCGACAGTCGCCATGGTCGAAAAGCGCATCGGCCCTTTAAAAGAAAACATGCCGCGCGTTTGGGAATGGGTTCAAAAGAACATCGCGGTCGGAATCCAAAAAGGCTTTATAAAAGAATGAGCTTATGCCCATAACGCTTTCTGACTTTTACAAAAACAAGTTTGGCCGCAAAGTTTACAAGCTTGCCGTTGACGCGGGTTGCACCTGCCCTACCCGCGACGGAACGCTGGACACACGCGGCTGCATCTTTTGCTCGTCCAACGGTAGCGGCGACTTCATTCCGCCAAAAAATCTTCCTATCGCGGAACAGCTTGAGCGCGCCAAATTGTTGGTGCAAAAGAAAGCGCATGGCCGCGGCGGCCCGCGTCTTGGTGAACCGAAATCTTTAGACAATGACCAAAAGTTATCGCAAGCCAACGATTGCGGCGGCCCGCGCGTTCCGGGCGTTGAAAAAGTTTCCGCAGAAGAAAAAAGTTTGCAAAGCCAAAAAGCGCCGCGCCTCTCCGCCGGGAACGCGGCTCCCGCTCCCGCCTACATCGCCTACTTTCAGAATTTCACCAACACATACGGCGACCCGCTAGTTCTAAAGCAAAAATACTTGGACGCGCTTGCCGTTCCCGACATCGTCGGCGTGGACATAGCGACGCGGCCCGACTGCCTTGGCCCCGAAATTCTAGAAGCAATAAAGGAACTGTCGCAAAAAACTTTTGTCACTGTGGAGCTGGGCCTTCAAACCGTCCACCAAAAAACGGCGGACTGGATGCGGCGCGGCTATCCCACAAGCGTTTACTACGAGGCGGTCGCGGCGCTAAAAAAAGAATGCCCCGCCGTCCACATCGTGACCCAATTGATTTTGGGCTTGCCCGGCGAGGACGACGACGACATGCTTGAGTCAGTCCGCCGCGTTGTGGAAGCAGGCTCGGACGGAATAAAGCTTACGGTCTTGTATGTTCTGGCCGGAACTGATTTGGAAAAGGAATGGCGGGCGGGGAAATTTGAATGCCTTACAAAAGAAAAATATTTTGAACTTTTAAAAAAGATTGTTCCGCTATTGCCGCCTGACATGGTCGTGCACCGCTTGACCGGCGACGGCCCAAAAAAAATTTTGCTCGCGCCTGAGTGGACAAAAAACAAGCGGCAAGTCCTCAACGAACTCGCCGCCTTGCGCTTGATGTGACGCCCGCGCGTTTTGGTCTTGCGACCGTTCCGCGTTAAAGCTCTTCCTTGTCTTTATTATCCTTTTCGCGAATCTCGACGCGGCGGATTTTTCCGCTGATCGTCTTTGGAAGTTCTTCGACAAACTCGATGATGCGCGGATACTTGTAGCTGGCCGTCTGGCTCTTGACGAATTCCTGCAATTCAATTTCAAGCTGCTTGGTCGGCTCAAAGCCCTTGTTCAATACAATCGTCGCCTTTACAAGCTGGCCGCGCTTGGGGTCAAGAACGCCGGTGACCGCGCATTCCAAAACCGCCTGGTGCTGCTGCAAAACGCTTTCGACCTCAAAGGGGCTGATGCGGTAGCCTGAGCTTTTTATGATGTCGTCCGCGCGGCCCACAAACCAAATGTAGCCGTCCTCGTCCATGTAGGCCGTGTCGCCGGTGTGGTAAAGGCCGTTGTCAAATGCCTCCGCCGTAAGAACGACGTCCTTGTAGTAGCCGGAGAACAGGCCAAGCGGATGCGACTTTTCGACGTCGATTACGATTTGGCCTGTTTCATTCACGCCGCAAGTGTCGCCGTTGGGCTTTGCGATGCGGACGTCGTAGCCGGGAGCGGGCTTTCCCATAGAGCCCGGCTTTGGCTCCATTCCCGGAAAGTTTCCGACGATGACCGTCGCTTCTGTTTGGCCGTAAGCCTCAAACATTTTGATTCCGGTCTGCTCGTAAAAGCGGTTGTAAACTTCGGCGTTCAAAGCCTCGCCGGCGGTGACGCAATATTTTAGCGAAGACAAATCGTACTTGGAAAGGTTTTGCCGGATCAAGTAGCGGTAAACCGTAGGCGGCGCGCAGAAAGTCGTGATTTTGTAATGCGCGATTTTTTGAAGAACCAAGTCGGGCTTAAATGAATCCATGTCGTAAACAAATACCGCGCTGCCGGCAATCCACTGGCCGTAAAGCTTTCCCCAAACAGCCTTGCCCCAACCGGTTTCGGCGATGCTCAAATGCAAGCCGTCCTCGACAACGTTCTGCCAAAACTTGGCCGTAACGATATGGCCCAGCGGGTAAAGGAAATTGTGGCCGACCATTTTTGGGTAGCCCGACGTTCCGCTTGTAAAATACAAAAGCATGATGTCGTCGTTTGTCGTTCCCTCGGAACCGCTGATGCGCTCAAAAATCGGAAGGCAAAATTCATACTCGCGGTGGAAGTTGACCCAGCCTGGCCTGTCGCCGCCGACAGTGACCAAATTTTTTACTGTCGGAGATTTGGGCATCGCGGATTCGATTTCTTTCATCAACTTGTCGTCGTCAACAGAAACAATCATCTTAATCGAAGCGGCGTTGTTGCGGTATTCCAAGTCCTTTTTTAGAAGCATTACAGTCGCGGGAACGGCAATCGCTCCGATTCTGTGCAAGGCCAAAATAAAAAGCCAGAACTCGTAGCGGCGGCGCAAAATCAGCATGACCGAGTCGCCCTTGCGGATTCCGTGGGCAGTCAAAAAGTTGGCCGTCTTTTTTGACATGTCGGAAATTTCTTTAAATGTAAAAATCTTTTCTTCGCCGCGGTCGTCGCACCAAACAAGCGCCCTTTTGTCAGGCTCGTCATTTGCATAGCGGTCTACAATGTCGTAGGCAAAGTTGAAATTTGAAGGGATCTTGATTTTGAAATGTTCCTTTAAATCCTCGTATCCGTTGAATTCTCTCGGCTCTTCCAAAAACTCTTTATACAATGAAGACATATTTTCCTCTATAAAATTAGACAAATAAAATTGATTTTAGTTGCATTTTATTTTATACTATATCTTATATGAAGACAACACCCGACTACAGCGTCATTCACTCCGACGACGACATAATCGTATTGAACAAAAAAAGCGGCCTTTGCGTGGCCGCCGACCGCTACGACGAAGAAGCGCCGCGACTGGACCTAATCGCGCAAGAAGAATTTGGAAAGCTTTTTGCCGTCCACAGAATCGACAAGGACACTAGCGGAATCGTCGTTTACGCTCGGAACGAAGCCGCGCACAAAAATCTTTGCGACCAGTTTGCCGCAAGGAAAGTCCATAAAATTTACCATTGCCTTGTACGCGGCCGCCCCCTTTGGTCCGACCTTAAAGTGACGCTCCCCCTAATGCCGGACGGAGACGCGCGCCACAGAACTGTTGTCAACAAGACGCACGGAAAGGATTCCGTCACCGACTTTAGATTTATCGGAGCCTGCGGGCCCTTTTCTTGGCTGGAAGCGCGGCCGCTCACAGGCCGCACCCACCAAATTCGCGCGCACCTAAGCGCCAACAATTTGTCGATTGTTTGCGACCCCCTTTACAGCGGAAACCAGCGCGGCGTTTACCTTTCGGAACTAAAAAAGCGCTACAACGGCGACTTGGAGATGGAGCGGCCGCTAATCAACCGCCTTGCCTTGCACGCCTGGAAAATTCAGTTTGAACATCCGGCCACAAAGCAGCCTGTGGAATTTGTGGCGCCCTACCCCAAAGATTTGGAAGTTACCCGCAAGCAGCTTGCAAAACTTTTTGGCGTGGATCCATTAGCGGAGGGCCAGTCATGAAAGCGCGCCGTTTTTTTGCCGCAGTAGTTTTTCTCGCAACGCTTGCCGTCGTTCCGACATTTGCGCAAGACGACCGCGGACAAAGAGTTGACGGCTGGGCCTTTAGCGTTGAACCGGTTTTTGGCGCGCGGCTTGGCCAATGCAAGGAAATCGTTTGGGGCAATTCAAAAACCGTGGGCAAATACAAATTGAGCGAATTAGTATATGACTTGGCTCCCGCATGGTACTATGGCCTAAACGCGCAAATACAATACAAGCGCTTTGGCGTCAACTTGCTTAGCAAATTTTTCATTCCGTCAAAAAGCGGCCGCATGACGGACTCCGATTGGCAAAACGATTCAAAATTTTCCAACGGCAACACTTCAACAAAAACCGACTATTCCGTGCACGACCTTTTTTTAAAAGCCAACAACGGCGGAATCGCCGGCTTTGACCTTGAGTTGCAGACTGACTTTAGATTTTATCCAACAAGCTTTTTAACCTTGGCTCCGCTCTTGTCATTTAACGCCCAATATCTAAATTTCCGCGCCAAGAATGGAACCGGATATTATGGCGAACCTGACTATGGAAATAAAATTATTCATTCCTATGATGATGTCAACCATAGGCGAGTGGAAGATTTTAATGGAAAGACTGTCATAGATTACGACGCATACAATTTATTTATTTGGTCCGGCTTGCGCGCGGATTTCCTTCCTTGCTCTTGGGCAAAAATTTCGTTGGCGTCCGAAGTCGCTCTTTTTTACGCAATGATTGACCACGACCATCATTTTACCACAATACCGCCGCAGTATTTTATCGACATAGCTTACTCCCCTTTTTATGCCTTTAGGCAAACAGTCAAAGCCGAGTTTAAAATTAAAAAGCATTTTTCAATTTGCCAAAAAACGCTTTTCTTAATTACTGGCGAAAGCTCAGGAATGATGTATCGCAAGTTGGAAGGAGAATCAAAATATAAAAAGGAAAGCGCCCAAGCAGGCGGACAACTAATGTACATCGACTTGGAGCTTTCGCTAAAATTTTCTTGGTAACATTTTGTAGCAAAATCACACGAAGTGTGATACAATGATAGACACTAAACAAGGAGCGTAAACATGAAAAAAATCATAACCATAAGCCGTGAATACGGAAGCGGCGGAAGCGCCATTGGAAAGATCGTCGCCGAAAAACTCGGATATAAATACTACGACAAGCAGCTTATCGACTTGGCCGCCGATGAAAGCGGACTTTCCCCCAAGTTTATCGAAAAGAGCGAGCAAAGCCTTTCTAGCGGTTGGCTTTACAACATGATGCTTGGCTCAAACTATTCCTCAAACTACGCGACGGCTACAACGCCCAACACGCTGCCCTTGGTAGACCAAATCTACAACGCGCAAAGAACAATAATACTAAAGGTTGCCAAAGAATCGCCGTGCGTAATCGTTGGCCGCTGCGCGGACTACATTCTTCACACTAGCGAAGAATTCGCTGACAGCGACATCCTAAAACTTTTTGTTTACGCAAATCCCGACGACAGAATCAAGCGCGCGATTGAAGCTTACGGCATTCCAGAAAAAGACGCAAAAAAGACAATCACTCAGGTTAACAAGCGCCGCGCCAACCACTACAACACATTCACGGAATGGACTTGGGGAGCCTACGAGCACTACGACATGCTCATCAACAGCTCTTATGCCGGCATCGAAGGTACGGCTGGCCTAATTGTGGACGCGGCCAAAGCCTAAAACTTAATCCTGACCGTTTTTATCCTTCGCTGGGACTGGTCTTCGACCACAAAAAGCGCGTGGCCGATTCGCGCGGCTTCCCCGGAGGATGGAAGCGCGTCAAACTTTTCCATCAACAAGCCGGCAAGCGTGTCAAAGTTTTCGCTTGTCAAATTCAGCTTCAAAATAGAATTCAAGTCTGTCAAACGCATATCGCCGGGAACCAAAAATTCTTTTGACGAAACAATCTTTATTCTTTCTTCCGCCGGGACTTCTTGGTGCTTGTTTCCGGAATCGCTCATCCTTCCGAACAAGCCGCGCATCACGTCGTCAAGGGTAACGATTCCCGCAGTGCAGCCCTGCTCGTCTAGCGCGACGGCAAAGGAACGGTTTTCCTTTTTTAAAGTCTGAATCAATTCAATTACCGAAAAAGTTTCGGGAACGTACAAGGGCGACGTCATATAGTCAACGATAAAAAAAGCGCCGGGAAGATTCCGCTCAAACAAAACGTCCTTGTAATACAAAACGCCGGTGACATTTTCTTTGGAATCTTTGTAGACGGGCAAATGCGAGTAGCCGGAATTCTTAAAAGCCTCGACAACCGTCGTCCTTGTGTCGCTTTCCTTTATGTAAGTTACGAGGGAACGGTGTTTCATAATGTTGTGGACGGTCAAGTCGGAGATTTCCAAAATTTTGTCCAACATGTTTTTTTCTGACTTTTCCAAAGCGCCGTCATCCGCTCCGGCCTGGATCAAAGTCTTAAGCTCGCCTTCTTGGATAATCGCGTCGTTTCTTTTCCAAAGAGCGTCAACAATAAAAGCCGTTCCCTTTGAAATGTTGGAAAAAAACCAGACAACGGGCCAAAAGCCGTTCTTTAGCAATTCAAGCGGAACGGAAGAGCGCGCGGCGATTTTGTCGGTTCTGTCCTCAAGGCCGGCAACAGTTTTTGGAATGATTTCGCCAAAGACCGTTACAAAAAAAGTTATGGCTGCGGTGGCGATCGCGACGCCCTTGTTGCCCACCAACTCAATCGCAAGCGCGGTGGCGATGGAAGACGCCAACGTGTTGATGAAATTTATTCCGATAAGGACAACCGTCAAAACGCTGTCCATGTCCGCGCGCAAGCGAGCGACTCTTTTTGCGCCGGGCTTTCTTGCTCGAAGCATTTTTCGCACGCGAATGTTGGTCATAGAAAGAAAGGCGGTTTCGCTTCCGGCAAAAAAAGCGATAAGCCAAACAAGAAAAATCAAAAGGCCGCTTGTCCAAAGAATTTTAGTCCAATTCATTCGTCGCCCTCCGAATCTTGGACCTCTTCTTTTTCGCGGACAAGAAGAACTTTTTCTATTCTAAATCCGTCAAGCTTTTCAACGATAAAATTCCAGCCTTCAAAATTCACTTTGTCGCCGGCTTCGGCAATGCGGCCGATTTTTTCCATAATCCAGCCGCCGACGCTTTCGTTTATGTCGGAATTAAGGTTCACCCGCAAGGCTTCGTTTATGTCAGAAAGTCGCGTCGTTCCTTCAACTTCAAATTCATTCGAGTCTACAGGAATCGTTGACGAAACGTTGGCCGCTTTTGAAAATTCCGAGATTCCCGCTCCAAACATTTCGGCGGCGATGTCTTCTTTTGTCAGTATTCCTTCCGTTCCCGAATATTCGTCAACGACAATCGCCATTGTCTGCCGGTTTTCGCGCAAGATTTGTTGGGTTGACGACATATTTTTTGTTTCAAGGATAAAAAGCGGAGGGCGCATCACGCTCCGCAAAGAAAAACTTTTTTTGTCGCCGGAATAAAACAGCAAGTCCTTTATGTACACCGTTCCAACGATGTCGTCGATGTCGCGGCGGTAAACAGGAAAGCGCGAAAACAAAGTCCGCTTGCTAAGCTCCAAAACTTTGTCGTAGCTGTCGTCGATGTGCACAAAAGTGATTTGCTTGCGCGGAATCATAATGTCTTGCGCTTCAAGGTCTTTAAACTTAAAGACGCGGTTCATCAAATTTTTTTCGCCATGCTCGATGATTCCGCTTTCGGCGCTGACGTCCAAAAAAGTCTTTATGTCTTCCACCGTAAAGGAGGTTTGCTCGTTCTTAACTTTTATGCCGCGCAAAAAAAGAACAAAGCGCGACACCGCCGTAAAAACCAAAACAATCGGCCGCATGACGACAACCACAAACTGGACAAAGCCGCTAAGGCCGTAAGCGATTGGATCAGGATGGCGGGTGCAAACAGCCTTTGGAGTGATCTCTCCAAAAAGCAAGAGCAACAAGGTTGCGACAAAGGTTGTGATTGCGATTGCCTTGCTTCCAAAGACTTTTAGAGCGAAGGCCGTAAGAATCGCGCTGAGCATTACGTTGACCAAGTCGTTTGAAACAAGCAGGGTGTTTATCATCCGCTCCTTGTTCTTTAAAAGCTTGGCGACTCTCAGCGCTCGTTTGTTTCCCGCGCGGCATCGGACTCTTAGCCGCAATTTGTTTACGGACAAGAAAGCGCTTTCGCTTACCGAAAACAGCATCGAAAGCGTTATTAAAACCGCCGCCGAAATTATTAACGCGGGAATCGATATGTCGGAGACAGACGGAGGTTCGTTCATTATTCCGCGCTGTTCTCCGAAGACGCCTGGGCTTCTTCCGCTTTCTTCGCTTCAGTCTCTATTTGGTTGGCCAAAATCTTTTCTTGGCGCTCAAGCAAAAAGCGGCAGCGTTCGGCAAGCGGCGATGTTTCGTCCAACTCAATCGCGGACTTTAAATAACTGACGATCTTTTCTGAATTCTCGATGGTTGGCGAATCTTTTCCAACAATGTAAGCCGCCGCAAAATAACTGCGCTGCTTTTCTTCAACAGAAAGAAACTTTGACTTTAAAGGCTCCAAATAACAATCCGCCGCTTTTTCAGGCTCGCGGCGAACATAACAATCCATAGCCTTTGTTGAGGCGCGGGCAAGCAAAAATTTTCCAACCAAGCCGCTTTCGTTCTTTTTGTCAAGCTTGATGACTTGGTCGCTCAACTCGCGCAATTGATAGCGGTAATTGGCTTTTGTTTGTTCAAAAAGCTCATCGATTTTTCTTACTCGGTCAAGTCCGCTTGCCGCGTCAAGCTCGGCAAGGAGCGCTTCCATGCCGTTGATGCTTTCTCTGTCAAGTTCGATAATTTTTGACAAATCCTGGGGATTTTCAACAGGCAAATATGTTATGTTGCAAATTACGTAGCCTTGCTTTGTCAAAATCAAAACCGACGGAGTTGATTCCGCTCCGTAAATGACGGCGGCGCGCATGTCGCGCTCGTTTTGCGCTTCGTTAAAGCCCTCAGACTTTCTAGAAAATCGCTCGCGGCTGTAGTCGATGCGGCAAGTTTCAAATTCGCCGCCAAACAATTCATTGTAGTCGCTTGCATGAAGAACTTTGTCTACGACTTTTTCGTTAAGGCCGCCGTCATCGATTTTGGTAAAAAAGAGCAAAATTTTTTTGCCGCTTTTTTGAGCCGCGCTTAAGGCGCTGTCAAAGTCGCTGTAAACGCCATAAGCGTCTGGCGCGGACTTTTTTGAGCAGCCGCAAAAGAGCGCGGCGGCAACCAACGCAAGAGCGAAAAACTTCAAAACATTTTTTTTCATTTTATAAATCCTATTTAAAGTAACTTACGCCGGCGGCAAAAAGGTTCTGGCAAGAATTTTCAAAATTGTTTGTCAGAGGATTGCCCGTCACGTTCTTAAGCAAGTCGGCGCTGGCTCCGTTCAAGTCGTTGCCAATCGTTCGCTCGCTGTGGCCCATCTTTCCAAGCACGTGTCCGTCAGGGCTTGTCATTCCTTCAATCGCGTACATAGAGCCGTTGGGATTGTCGGGTTCCAAAATCGCGGGATTGCCTTTTTCGTCAACGTACTGGCTGTAGATTTGTCCCTTGTTGAACAATTCTTTTGCCAAGCGCGGGCTGATGATCACGCGGCCTTCTCCGTGGCTGACCGGAACCAAATGAATTCTTTGGTCGATGACCGAAGCGTTCTTGGCCCAGGGACTCATCGCGCTTGTCATTCTTGTTCGGACAACGCGAGAGATGTGGCGGCCGATTGTGTTGAACGTAAGCGTAGGCATTTCGGCGCTTGGCTCGCGGATTTCTCCGTAAGGAACAAGGCCTGTCTTTATCAAGGCTTGGAAGCCGTTGCAAATTCCAAGAACAAGGCCGTCGCGCTTTTTAAGAAGGTTCATGATTTGGTCGGCCACGCGAGCCTCGCGCAAAACGTTGGCGATGTACTTGCCGGAACCGTCAGGCTCGTCGCCCGCGCTAAAGCCGCCGCTAAGCGCCAAGATTTGCGCCTTCTTAAGCGCCTTGGCCAACTGGTCAAGCGAGTCGCTAAGCGCCTGCGGAGTGTTGTTCCTAAATACCAAGATCTTTGTGTCCGCTCCGGCCAAGTCAAAGGCGCGGGCCATGTCGTACTCGCAGTTTGTTCCAGGGAAAACCGGAATCAAAACGCGCGGATGCTTTTTGCAAATGTTAAAGCTGGGATGAACGCGAGCGTCGCTCAACGACGAGTGGACGTCCTTTGCGAACTGCGGAAGCTCTTCCTGCGGCTCGACAGAGCTTGTTTGCGGGAATACTTCTGTAAGGGTGTTTTCCCAAGCCTTTTGCGCGTCCGCAAGTTTTATCGTAGTTGTCGTGGCCTTTGTCTTTCCGACGACGATGATTTTTGGCTCGGCGATTGTCTTTCCGATAAAGGACAAGGTTCCCTTTGCAAAAGCCCCGTTTTCAAGGCCTTCGTCAGTTTCAATCAAGATTGAACCGTAGAGCGGGATGAACAATTCCTTGGCCTTTGCGGGACGAACGATTTCGGCGCCGATTTTGTTTCCCATCGCCATCTTGGTGACGGCCTCGGCGATTCCGCCCGCGCGAACGGGATACAAAGCCTTGATCTTTCCGGCCTTGTTCAAATTGTAAACGACCTGCGAGTTTGCCTTAAAGGCTTCGTAGTCGGGAGCGAGCAATTCTGAATACGGCAAGCGAACCAGGTAAATGTTGGAGCCGGCTTTTTTGAAGGAACCGCTTTGAGCGTTCTGGACTTCGTCGTGGCCGACGGCAAAACTTACAAGCGTGTGCGGAACGTTGATCTTTTCAAAAGTTCCGCTCATGCTGTCCTTGCCTCCGATGCTGGCCGTTCCCATCGCGTTTTGCGCTGTTATGGAACCAAGAAGAGCGGCGGCCGGGTAGCCCCAAGTTTTTGGGTCAACCGCGCGGCCAAAGAATTCTTGGAACGACAAGCGCGCTTTTAGCGGATTAGCGCCCAAGCACAAAAGATTCGCCAAGCTTGACAAGACGGAAACTTGCGCTCCGTGCCAAGGGCTCCATTCGCTTACGCGCGGATCAAAGCCGTAGGCCATAAGGCTTACCGTGCTTGTCTCGCGCGGCGACATTACAGGAATCTTTGCGGTCATGCCCGCTTCGGGAGTGGACTGGTAGCGGCCGCCATAGGGGAACAATACCGAAGCGGATCCGATCGAGCCGTCAAAGCGCTCGCCCAAGCCGCGCTGAGAGCAACAAGCCAAGTCGGCCATGTTTTGAATCCAAGCCTTTTGCAAGGCGGCCGAAGTAGTTCCCGCTCCCAATTTTTTCGCGGTGGAATCAAGCGGCTTTAAGAGCGGCGAACTTGCCGGAGCGGTCGGGCTTTCGATCAAGGCCTTGGCTTCGTGGCGGGCGCCGGCGGCGTCCAAGAATTCGCGCGCGATGTTTACAATCACGTCTCCGCGCCAAGTCATTACAAGTCGGTTTGTGTCTGTGACTGTGGCTACTACGACCGCGTTAAGGTTTTCGGCGGCGGCGGCCTTGATAAATTTCTTCACATCCTTGGGACGAACGACGACGGCCATTCGCTCCTGGCTTTCGGAAATGGCAAGCTCAGTTCCGTTGAGGCCTTCGTACTTTTTGGGAACGGCGTCAAGGTTGATGTCCAAGCCGGGCGCCAATTCGCCGACGGCGACGCTTACTCCGCCCGCTCCAAAGTCGTTGCAGCGGACAATCATAAGGCTTACGTCTTTGTCGCGGAACAAGCGCTGAATCTTTCGCTCCTCGACGGCGTTTCCTTTTTGAACTTCGGCGGCGGCGGTTGTGACTGATTTTTCCGTGTGGACTTTAGAAGAGCCTGTCGCTCCACCGATGCCGTCGCGGCCAGTTCCGCCTCCAAGCAAGATGACGATGTCGCCGGCTTGCGGAGTTCCGCGGACTACGTTTTCGGCGGGAGCGGCTGCGATTACGGCGCCAAGCTCCATGCGCTTTGCCGCGTATCCGGGATGGTATATTTCGTGAACTTGGCCTGTGGTCAAGCCGATTTGGTTTCCGTAGCTGGAAAAGCCTTGGGCGGATTCGCGGCAAAGCTTTAGTTGCGGCAATTTTCCCTTTATCGTTTTCTTCATCGGAACGGTCGGGTCGGCCGCTCCCGTAACGCGCATTGACTGGTAAACCCAAGAGCGTCCCGAAAGCGGGTCGCGAATCGCGCCGCCAATGCATGTTGCGGCGCCGCCGAAGGGTTCGATTTCGGTCGGGTGGTTGTGCGTTTCGTTCTTGAACATCAAGAGCCAGCGCTCTGTCGCCTTCTTTGAGTTGGGATCGATTTTCTTTCCATGCTTGTCGGTGGTGTAATGAACGTCGATGTAAATCGAGCAAGCGTTGATTTCTTCGCTGACCTCAAGGTCTTCCAAAAGGCCGCGTTTTTTAAGATGCTTGATTCCGATTACGGCCATGTCCATCAAGGTGACCGGCTTGTCCGCGCGGCCGGCGTAAAGGTCGGCGCGCATGTCGGTGTATTCTTTGAGCGAGGCCTTTATCAATTTTTCGTAAGGGCCCTTCTCTACTTTTATGTCTTTTAGTTCCGTCAAGAAAGTCGTATGGCGGCAGTGGTCGCTCCAGTATGTGTCCAAAACGCGGATTTCGGTTTCGGTTGGATCGCGGCCTTCCTTTGCAAAGTAGTCTTGCAAGAATTTGATGTCGGCGTAATCCATCGCAAGGCCCATTTTTTGCAAGTAGGCTTCCAATTCCGCCTTTTTGAATTTGATAAAGCCGTTGACCACAGGAATGTCGCCGGGAGTTTCAGTTTGGATTTCTAGAGTCGCGGGAACGTCTTCGGTGGTCAAGCGGGAATCGACAGGGTTGACCAAATAATTCTGGATTTTCTGAAGGTCTTTGGCCGCGATTTTTCCGGTAAGCAAAACGATTTTGGCGCAGCGGACGCGGGGAGGCTCCGTTCCGGTTTCGACAGTCTTTTCCAAGCTCTTCCGCAAAAGGCTAAGGCACTGCTCGGCGCTGTCGGCCCGCTGGTCGTATTGGCCGGGAAGGTACTCCCAAATGATTTCCGTTTCGCCGGCCTTAATGTTCAACTGGTTGTAAATTACGCTGTCCGATTGCGGTTCGGAAAAGATTCGCTGAACGGCTGTCTTGGCGACGGCCGGCATGACGTTTTCAATGTCATAGCGATTAAGGTAACGCACGCTCTTTACAGAACTAATGCCCAAAAAATTCTTAACGTCACTAAGGATGCGTCGGGCTTCGTTTTCAAAGCCTTTCTGACGCTCAACATAAATACGGAACATTATTCCATTATATAAAAAAAGCCCGCGCCATTCAAGACACGGGTTGGTTCGCAAACGCTTTTTTAGTCCAGCGCGCTCATGTCAAGCTTGTCAAAGCCCGTCAAAAGCAAGGCGGCGACATGCTTGATTTTTTCAAGCGAGCCTGGCGTGGTTCCCTCTATGTTGAGCGGCATTACAGGATCGTGCAAGCTTAGGCGCAAAAGCATCCAGCCTTCCGCTCCGTCGGCCTCCGGGCCGC
>Ga0256407_10009667_pt1 | contig 13745 bp, 5 predicted proteins | sample RumenRJG_04DNA_FD_193489 | JGI IMG/M metagenome (GOLD analysis project Ga0256407, IMG submission 193489) | Bovine rumen microbial communities from Lethbridge, Alberta, Canada - RJG_04 | ecosystem: Host-associated > Mammals > Digestive system > Stomach > Rumen | place: Canada: Alberta | collected... | reverse complement strand
TTTCATGAAAGTCACCATCATATCATTCTCGTTCAAACGCGGAATCCCGGAAGACCCCGCTGGCAATGGAAATGCGCCTGGCGCCGAAGGCGATCAGGTTGGCCGAATGAGCGAAGCGAATGAGCCGCGAAGCGGTCGCAAGAGCCCACGCGGTTTTGTATTCGATTGCCGAGCCATGCCTAACCCGTTCTGGGACGAGACTCTACGCGGCTACACGGGGCGCGACAAGCCCGTCTGTGACTTCTTCGCCCGTTTCCCGGAGACGGTCGAGCCGTTCCTTGAGGCGACTGAGACGCTTGTCCGCCAATCGATAGAACAATACAAACGGGATGGCCGTAATCATCTTCAAGTCGCTTTCGGCTACACCGGAAATGCGCCCGCCGCGAAGCGGTCGAGGTGCCTGAGCGCGAGATGCACCTGTCGCGAAGCAATCAGGTTCCCCGACGAACGAAGTGAGGAGCCTTGCGAAGCAAGGTCGCAAGAGGGTGTGCGCGAACCCCGAAGGGGCCGCAAGGGGCCGCGCCAGCATCGATCAGTGTACTTCGCAGAGCGCCTAGCAAGACGTCTTGCTATAATAGACGGGATTGAAGTCGCGATTGTGCATTCCGCAAAACCTTATTGGAAGATAGAAACAGGAGGGAACGAGCAATGAGTTCCGAAAAGTACATTCCGCCGTACAAGGTGAGCGAAGAGGCGGTGAATCTCATCGCAGAGATATCCGCCGCCGTGGAGAGGTTTGACATCGAGATTTCAGGCGTCAAAGGCGTCCGGCTTCGTAAGACAAACCGCATCAAGACGATTCACGGCTCAACCGCCATCGAGGGCAACACGCTCACGGAAGAGCAGGTCACCGCCATTCTTGAAGGAAAGCAAGTGATTGCCCCGCAAAAGGAGATAGACGATGTCTTGTGCGCGGCGGCGGCATACGAGGCGATAGAAAGCATCGACCCCTACAAGGTGAAAGACCTCCTCAAAGTCCACAAGTTGATGACGGGCGGTCTCGTAGAAACCGCTGGGGCGTTTCGCACGGGGGAGGTTGGCGTCATTGATGGTGCAGGAAATGTCATCCACAGGGCTCCGCCTGCCGCGCAAGTGCCGAAGCTAATGAAGGAGCTGTTCAAGTGGCTGAACGAGTCCGGCGCCCACCCGCTCTTGAAGAGCTGCGTGTTCCACTACGAGTTCGAGTTCATCCATCCGTTCCAGGACGGCAACGGCAGAACCGGACGCTATTGGCAGACCGCCATCCTTGGAAAGTGGAGAAGCGCGTTCTACGCAGCCCCCATTGAGAACATCGTCTGGGAGAACCAGAGCGGCTACTACCTTGCCATACGGCGCTCGACGCTTCTGGGAAATTCGGAACCGTTCATCGACTTCATGCTTGAGCGCATCCTGCAGGCAATCAAGGGCAAGGGAGAAGAACTCAAGAATGTCGGTGTAAATGTCGGTGTAAATGTCGGTGTAAAACTATCCGCCCGCGAGCGCGATCTTCTGGAACTGTTGCGTCTCGACGGAACATTGACAGCTGCGCGGATAGCCGAGACCTATTCAATCTCAACGAGACAGGCCGAGCGGCTTTTGACAGGTCTCAAGAAAAAGGGATTCCTTGTTCGCAAAGGCTCCGACAAGGGTGGGCATTGGGAGGTTGTATGACCAGCCGCGTGGGGCGCTACTCTGGGCCGCTGGCCGTGTTGTGTCACTTGGGATGTGCTGGAATCATTCGAAATCCCATCTGAAAGAAAGAAGCATAAAACCTTGAAAACAATGGGCGAAACAACTGAAACGGCTCTTGAAAAATAGAGGTCAGCGAAGGTGCATCAGTCCCGAAAACCGACAGATGGGGTTATCTCAAAACAATGTTTCCCCTATTTTTCGGACGGGGGTTCGCCCCCCCCCCCCCCCCCCACCTCCACCAGCCTTCGCTCAGCGAAGCTGAGCTTCGGCTCGGCAAGCCGCAAGGCGTGACGCGCGGCAATGGATCCGGACATTTGATCTACAGTTATGGATAAACTTACCCCTAAAGAGCGCAGCCGTTTGATGGCAAAGATTCGAGGCAAGGACACTTTGCCTGAAATCCTTGTCCGCAAACGGCTGTTTGCTTGCGGCTGGCGATTCAGAACGTGCGACAAGCGGCTTCAAGGCAAGCCCGACATCGTGATTCCGCGGGCGAAGACAATCATCGACGTGCGTGGATGCTTCTGGCACAGGCACGGGTGCAAAGACTCGACCATGCCGAAGTCGAACATCAAATTCTGGATGGAGAAGTGGTCGAAGAACGTCAAACGCGACCAGCGGAACGAAAAAGCATGGAGCGAAGCCGGATGGAATCTCATAATCGTCTGGCAATGCGCCCTTGGCGGTGTCAAAGCAGGTCGCACGCTTGAACGCATCTGCTCGAAGATCGAGTTGTGGGCGACGGAATGCAACACCGGCAAAATCCGCCGTGTCCCGCACAGGCTTGAACTTCCATATTCAAGGATAAGGCGCGGCAAATGACAGTCAACGCCCTTACCTGCACCTGAGCATACGTCGTCGATCGGTACAGGGCTGTCCTCAACAATCTGACGGCAAAATCGGCAGAAATGCGCCACCGGCTCTCTGGCCGGTTGGCGCATTTCCGGAATCAAGGCTCGAACGTGTCCACTATTTCGTACAGTTCGAAGCCTTCTTCATCGGTCCATTCCAGGTAGATCACCACGCCGCGGCTGACAGGATCGGAATCGTAGCCGAAATACAGAAACACGGGTATCGCATACAGAATGCTGTCGCCGTCTTTCACCGGGAAAAGAACCGTCGATGCGGAAATCCTGCCATACTTGACCGTAGCCTTTCCGCCTGCAAGGAATTTGACTTCCAGAGGCGTCGAGCCATCCGTGCCTGGCAACTCGAACTTCATCGGCTTCGCCTTGGCGAATTTCGCCGCCAACGTCTTCCACGGCTCTTCCTTCCACATGTTCCTGCTTCCGGTCCAGCCGTCGAGGCCGAAGTGCATGCCGCCGAGATTGAGAAAGCCGTAGCCGTCGGGCCCGATTTCATAGTCGACCTGCGCGACGCCACGGGCTGACTCGTCCACCACATCATTTGCGATCGACACCGGATATGTCACGGTCACTCCGCGGATCTTGCCGGTCAGTCGTCCGGTCAGGACTTCGTTCTCGCGGTCGTAGCAGTCGAAGTATGCCGCGGACAGCGACGGTATTTCGGCTTCGCTTGAGACCACCGGCGGGAATTTGCAAGTCATCTTGCCGTTCGCCGCCACCGCCAACGTCGCGATTCCTCCTGCGATTCTGTGTTCCGCCGAAGGCTCGTAGCAATCGCCGAGGCAATTATAGCATCCGTACACGGCACCTTCGAAAACGCCGACAGCCCATACCGGAAGCGGCTCTACGGTGACATTGAACATATACTTGGCCTTTGACTTGGCGCCTGTCGTGACGGTAAACACCGTCTTCGACGGGATATAATTCCCGTTCTTATCCTTCTTGGACGCCGCCTGAGGCGCACCCGACACGATATACACGCCGGAATCTTTGTCAAACGACATTTTCAGACCTGACGGCAACCCGGTCACGGAGAGCGTTGCAGGTGTTATCGCCTGCGGCCGGAATTCATATCGCACAAAAACGCCGCGTGTCAATGTAATGTCGAAAGGTTCTTCAAGCAGATCTTTCGGAATTTCCATCATATTTAACCCGCAACAACCGTCAGGGAGCTGCGTGTACAGGGCGATAGATTCGACATCTTCCTCGAGCGTGGCGAATTTCGCGGTAAACGTCCGGTCGTCAGGCTCCGTGACAAACTGCCAGGAAGCGAGTTGCGACACAAGCTCGTCGGCTTCGTCGAACCATCCGGCGAAAACGCATTTCTTGTCCGGCACGGCCTTCAGCGAGACCTTCTTGCCGCTTGGATAGAATCCGCCGCCTGTCGCCTTTCCGGATGCGCCGCTGCCCGGATTCAACTCCGCCGTCAAGACGGTCAGCTCGGGGAATTCGACAATGAACGTAGACGTGCACAGGCGTGTTTCCTTGCCGCGCTTGGCAGTGAACGTCACGGTGAAATACCCGGCCTTCGTGGCCACGCCGGCCAGCGTCTTGCCCTTTGCATCGAACTTTACTCCAGGCGGGAGACCGGAAAGCGTCAACTTCCAACCGTCCATGTCAAGCGCTACGAACTCGTTGTGGAGCGAAGGCGGGACGCCGCCGGGAAGCAGGTACGAGTCTTCGAAGTCGAGAGGAATCCCGTCAAGGCCCCATCTAATGTTCGGCACGATGATATTGAACTTCCTCACGGCGACGGCCTTCGACCATGATGCCGAAGCGGAAACCGTAACCGGGTAGATTCCCGGCTTCTTGCAGGATCCCGTCAAGAGAAGCGTCTTGGCATTGAACACGATTCCGGGCGGCAGCCCCTTGACGGTCACCTTCGGGAATGCGTCGGATTCGATGTAGTAGCCCAGATCGAAAGCTCCGCCTTCAAACGTGCCATCGGTCGTGAGCGTCTGGTCGGGGATTTCGCATATCGACACCAGATGCAAGGACCCGATGCTTCTGAACCGCGCCCTCAAGAAGAGATTTGTTTCCGGCATGGGGAACGAAACCGACTCGATACGCCAGTCAACATCGAATCCAGATATGCCGGCCTGGTTGGCCGGGACCCCGTTGGCGGCGTACCACCCGGCAAACACCCAGTTCTTGGCGGCCTTTGCCGTCAACGGCACTTTCGTTCCGGGGATGAACTCCTTTTCGTATTTCCCGGTTTTGTCCTCCCCGGATATGGTTCCATCTCCAGACTTCAACACGGTCAGCACCGGCAACTGCACTATCACCGTGCAGGACGCTTTTACCGTCTCCGACCCCATTTTGGCGGTGAACACCGGCGTATATATGCCGGATTTCTTCGGCGAACCGACCATCGTGCATTTGACCGCATCGTATTTCATGCCGTCCGGCAAATCCGCGACCGAGAGACTCCAGCCTGCGCTTTTTATCGGATACGCCACAGGGTGGAAATCCCATTCTCCGGCCTTGCCCGTGAGCTTGTAGACGTCCTGGAGGCCTGCTACGGTGAACACCTGGTTCGTCCAGTTCGGGAATCTGAGCCAGACGGACTGGACAACGGACGTCGCGGAATTCTCCAAGGTGAAATCAAGCCGGTGGCAGCCGGGCGTGTCCGTAATGCCCTTGAGGACGTAACCGTTCTCGCCATGCGTCCCTCTTTCGATCGTGAACCCCTTGGGAAGCGATTTGGCCTTGATCGACAAGGTTGGAAGCGTGACAGAATCCACCTTCACGACATCGCACAATTTCGCGGATGTCTGCGTATCGATGAATCCTTCTTCGTCGGGGGTGTATTCTCTGGACGGATCCTTCCAGTATATGAACTTGCGGGCGACTGGACTACAGCAGCACCAGATGTCGTTCGTTGCGCAATGACATTTTCTTCCAAGCATTTTCTCATAGCAAAGTGTTTCATAGAAAAACAACGAATCTGGATGCATAATCGTTTCTTCGAACATAGTTTCGTCCGCGACAGGCTTCCCGACGGACGACTCCAGGGCGAAGCGGGCCTCGTAAGTCGCATCAAGCCTCTTTACCGTCACGGTCTTCTTGGAATTCCTGTAGTCGTCGCCGAATACAAGCGGCTCGTCGTCGAGATACCAGCCGGCGAAAACGAGTCCATCGCCCGCAGCCGCCGACAAGGCCACCTGCGTGCCTGAAACGACTTTCCTTTCAACGGCAGGGTTCACCCAGCAGTTGGTGCCTACTACAGGATCCGCCAAGCCGACACCCGCAGCCCGGGTGCGGACCGTGCACCACCAGCGCCCGTAATACGTTTCGTCGTCGTGAGGCCTCCAGTCCAAGTCTATATCCACCAGATCGCCGTCGGGGCTGTCGTACCAACCGGCGAAATTCCCGGTGTCGGATTCTCCCCATCCGCCGAAGCTGCCGTCGGCATTCAATGATGGATGCGGCAGATCCAGATGCGTCGCTCCGCAGTCGCATCCGCCGCGCGCGATGGCCTCCCTCAGCGACTCGACACGGTCCGGCGCCACGCCTTCCGGCCAACCGTCTTCCGTCCAGCGGTTGATCTCCAGATGGCATTCCTCCGACGCATAAAGCGGCCTGCACTGGCGCGGCTCCGGCCAGTCCTCCTGCAGGGAGATGCCTTCGAGAAGACCGGCGTCGAAAGTTATCAGATGGAAATATTCGATCTTGGCGCGCCATTTGCCGTCATCCACCCGGACAAGGATGTTCGAGCTTCCGTTGAAATAGGTTTCGTACACGGTAAGCGCGCTTTCGCGGTAGAAATAGTACGGGATGCGCGCGCTTGCGAGATCCGGGCATGACGCGAACACGTCCGGCTCCATGTCCGTGCGCGGACTGTGCACGTAGACACGTTCCATTCCGCACTCGGCGAACGCATGGTTGCCGAGTTTCTCGACGGAATGCGGCACTTCGACATTTTCCAGCGCCGAGCATCCGCGGAAAGCCGACGGCCCGATCTCCTTGACTATCTTGCCGAGATCCAGTTTCTTGATGCCGGTGCATCCGAAAAACGCCGAAACGCCAATGTTTATCGTTCCGGGTACGATCGTTCCCTCGGGAGTCTTGAAGAAAACGCCGGGCGCGAAAGAGATGCTCTGAAGTCCCGTGCATCCGAAAAACGCATAATTGCCGATTTGGAAAGTCGTGTCCACGTCTCCGGGCAGGAGCTGGACGGGATCGTCCTCTGACGCCGCCTGGAAAGACACGGACGTGATACCCGCCATGTTGCGGAACGCATACTTGTTCAAAGCCTTCACAGGAAGAGCGGCCGGTATCGACGACGGATCCACGCGCTCAACCCGCACAAGAACGTTGGTCCACCCGTCCGGAGCCGGCAACGACGCCGGAACGACAACCGGGCCGGCCGTTCCTGGCGCGAGCGCGGGAATCGTGGTGCTTCCTCCGCCGAGCGTCGCATGCGCAGACACAAGTTTCCCGTCGCGGACTTCCGCTTCTATCTTGTAACGCCATTCGACGCCGTTCGAGTCGACGCCAGTATAGATGTCGGCAAGGGCTTTGAAAGCGGTAGCGCAAACCGCGATCGCGGCGGCGAAAAACAGTCTGGTTTTCATAAGCATTCCTTTTCGAAACTTGCACGAAGGAAACCGCCTCCATTTTACCACGCAACCGCCTTTGCAGGCAAGCGCATAATCAAAAAACAACAGTTCCGTCCGCATCTGTGTTTTTCACCCATGCGGTTTGAGATTGGAAACAACCGGAACAACTGGAAAAAACAACTTTGAGAGAGGTGCGCGAACTGCGAAGCGTATCCACCGGCCAAAGGTCGCTGCCGAAGGCAGTCGATAGAGTGGTACCGCAAGGCCCCGCGCCCGTGCGCCAAAGGAATGTTGTTTCAAACAGTTGTTTCCCATAATCAAAAAGTAATCAAAAAGCCAGACGGTGAATTACGCAGATGCGCCAGCAGTTCCGGAGCGCAGATGATGCGCGTGAAAAAGAAAAGAAAAACCGCAGGGCGCGCGAAATGCGCGGCCTGCGGTTCTGCATGGCGCTGTGCCGGAGGGATCAGTCTGCGGAAACGCGGACCTTGCCCTCTTTGATGCGCTTCTGGATGACTTCGTCCGCGATGTTCTTCGGCACGGCTTCATACTGCTTGAAGATCATCGTGAACGTTCCGCGGCCCTGCGTGACCGTGCGGATGGCGTTCGAGTAGCCGAACATTTCGCCGAGCGGGACGGAAGCCTTGATGAGCTTCTGGCCGGCGCGGTCTTCCATGCCTTCCACGCGTCCGCGACGCTGGTTGATGGAGCCGTTGGCCGCGCCCATGTACTGCTCGGGAACCGCGACTTCGACATCCATGATCGGCTCCAGAAGCTGCGGCTGGGCCTTGAGGAAGCCCTGCTTGAAGCACTGGCGCGCGCATTCGATGAACGCGAATTCGTTGGAGTCGACTTCGTGGTAGGAGCCGAAATAGACTGTCGCCTTCACGTCCACCACCGGGAAGCCTCCGAGCGGGCCGGATTCGAGCGCTTTCTTCACGCCCTTTTCGACCGCCGGGATGTATTCCGTGGGGATCACGCCGCCCTTGATTTCATTGACGAACTCGAAACCCTTGCCAGGCTCCTGCGGTTCAAGCTTCAGGCAGACGTGCGCGTACTGGCCGCGGCCGCCGGACTGCTTGACGTGCTTGTATTCGCTTTCAACCGCCTTGCGGATCGTCTCGCGATAGGCCACCTGAGGCGCGCCGACGTCGCACTCGACGCGGAATTCGCGTTTCAGACGGTCCACGATAATGTCAAGGTAGAGTTCGCCCATGCCGGCGATGATCGTTTCGCTCGTCTCCTGGTCGTAGGTGACGACGAACGTGGGGTCTTCCATCGCAAGCGCGTGAAGCGCCGCGCCGAGCTTTTCATTGTCGCCGCGGCTCTTCGGCTTCACTGCAACGGAAATGACCGGCGCGGGGAAGTCGATCGATTCAAGCGTAATGGGGTTCTTGGCGTCGCAAAGAGTATCGCCGGTGCGCGTTTCGGTAAGACCCACGCAGGCCACGATGTCGCCGGCGCGCGCCTCGTCGAGAGGCTCCTGGTGGTTCGCGTGCATGCGGAACAGGCGGGAGATGCGCTGTTCGCGGTCGATCGTTGAGTCGAGAAGCGCCTCGCCGAGTTTGAGCGTGCCGGAGTACACGCGCACGAAGGTGATCTTGCCGCCGGACTTGGGATCGTTCATGATCTTGAACGCAAGTCCGCAGAAAGGTTCGTCGTCGCTCGGTTCGCGCTTCTGGGAAGGATCGTCGGCGGAGACCGCCGCGCCCGCGTCGAGCGGCGAGGGGAGGTAGTCGCAGACGCCGTCGAGAAGCTGCTGCACGCCTTTGTCCTTGAACGCGGAACCGCAGAACGCCGGGGTGATCGTGCGGGCCATGCAGCCCTTGCGGATCGCCTTCTTGATTTCTTCGACGGTGAGCTCCTCGCCGGCGAAATACTTCTCCATGAGCGCATCGTCCTGCTCTGCGGCGGACTCGACCAGTTTGTGGCGGTATTCCTTGGCCTTTTCAAGCAGATCGGCCGGGATTTCCTCCTCCGTGACGGTCTTGCCGAGCGTCTTCATGTCATAGCGCAGGGCTTTCATCGAAATGAGGTCGATGATGCCGTCGAACGTTTCGCCCGCGCCGATCGGTATGACCATCGGAACGGGATTCGCGCCGAGCTGGTTCTTCATCTGATCCATCACGGAATAGAAGTTCGCGCCGATGCGGTCCATCTTGTTGACGAACGCGATCTTGGGCACTTTGTACTTCTCGGACTGGCGCCACACCTGTTCGGACTGCGGCTGCACGCCGCCGACCGCGCAGTAAAGCGCAACCGCGCCGTCGAGAACGCGCAGGGAGCGCTCCACCTCGGCCGTGAAGTCCACGTGTCCGGGAGTGTCGATCAGGGAAAGACGGTAGTTGCCCCAGTTCACGCAGGTCGCGGCGGACTGGATCGTGATGCCGCGCTCCTGCTCCTGGACCATGAAGTCCATCGTCGCGGCGCCGTCATGCACTTCGCCTATCTTGTAGTTCTTGCCTGAATAGAAAAGGATGCGTTCGGACGTCGTCGTCTTGCCGCCGTCGATGTGGGCCATGATGCCGAAGTTCCGGACTCGTTCGATCGGGAAACGCTTTTCTGCCATTTTTGGTCTTCCTTGTGGTTGTCTCTGTCGCCTGTAGGCGCTTGAACGAGACAGTATAACTAAACGCCCTCCGCCGCGTCAAGCCGCGCGCCTGCGGTTTTTTCCTTTTTCTTTATCAAGGTCGGGCTACTCTTTAGGCGTCAGCCCGACCCTCATGCGAAAAAACTTATACCGGAATCCGAGACTTCCGCTGTGCGCAATATCGCGCCGGAGGAAACCGTCTCGCCGGTCTCGTCGTTGTCCCAGTCGCGGCCGGGCCTTTTCACGTCGAGGTACGCTTTCACCGTCACGCCGGACAGTTCCGCAGGGACGGAACTGCGGGGAATTTCTATCGCAACCTTCCCGGCCTCGGAAGGCTGCTCGGCCGCCGGCGCGCACAAAACCGCGTTCCCCGCATCGTTCGGATCGAGCCCCATGCAGTAGCTCTGCCACACGGGAATCCCGTTTTCGCCGTCGCGCTCAAGCGCATCGGCGATTTCCGACACGCCGCTTGCGACGCTCGCAGCGGTATTGTCGCCTATCCACTCGAGCGGCACCACAAGTTTGCTTGCGGTGCTTTCGGCAATTTTGATGTAGAAGTAAGTCGGCGCTGTGTAGACGAGATTGCCGTTGACGACCGAAAGAGTGCCATTGTCGTCCTCGGGCAGCGCGAACGCCGCGGTGCTCGAAAGATTCGCACCCGTGACAAGCGTGTAGGATTGACCAATGATCTTCGATGAACCAGGCGTGAAAGCGATCGTCGCCTTCGCGCCGGATGCGGCCTGCGTGAGAGACGCCGCGGCGAACGACGTGCACGACGCGCCGTCCAATTTGAATTCGAGCGTGGATCCGTTCGCGATCTTGAGTTTCCCGGCCGCGGCGGAGGCGCCGCCGGCGACGAGCCTGCCGCCGGCCGCAACGCTTACCGTGCCGTTCTGGAAACCTTTGCCGCCGTCGAAGACCGCCGTCGCCCCGTTCGCCACCGTGTATGTTCCGGTCATGCCCGTCGACGCGCTCGACACGCGGTTCGTCCCGCCCCCGGAGACGGTGACGCTCGACGTGTACACCTCGGTCTTCAAAAGCCCCGCAAGCGTAATCTGGCGCGGAACGCCGTTCTTGTCGTCCGTCCTCAGGAAGAACTGGATGTTGCCCGAACTGCTCCCATTGCCGAGGCGGATGTCGTAGCTGCCGTTCTTTCCGCGGGCGATGGTGAAGTTGGAGTTCAAAGGACGTATCACCGTCTGGTGCGCGCTGTTCTCGACGCCCATATATCCCGTGGACGTGTTCGCCATGCCGCCCGAGCCTACGTAGATCGTGGAATAGTCGACGCCGCTACTATTGTCGTACGCATGCAGCCAGAGCGCGCCAGTGCCCGTGGTCTTTACAGAACCCGCTTGCACAGCGTGGTTTTTGTTGAGCGCGACTGATGTGGCGTTGCCGCGGTAGCCGCCCAGGAACATCTGCCCTGCGCCGTAGAAGTTGTATGCGTCTGTGCGGAACCTGCCGCCGTTGTTCCAGCACCACAGGCGGTTCCTGGCGTTCTTGTCTCCCCATCCGTGCGACGAATTTTTGACGTAGAACTCGCCCATTATGTAGAGTTCGCCGATTTTGTCCGACTCGACTATGTTGAGCGAGGAGCCGGGCGCAACAACTATGCGATCCGATCCGCCGGCCTCGGCGGTGAATCTGGCGGTGTCGGAAAGGTGATAATGGCCGGATATGATGTTGTGGTTGTTGTACCGGACGAACGATTTGCCATATACGCCGCCGGAGAATATAACCCTGCCCTCCGGCGGAGTCCACGAAGCGATAGCGCTGTCAATGCCGGAAATCGTCGCCGTCTGCACGACGTCTATGTTTTTGGTGCCGAAATTGACGCTCATCTTCAGCTCGACCGAACAGTTCGACCGGTTGGTGATCGCGGAAATGCCCGTTATGGCGTTGCCGTCGAGAACCGCCCTTTCGCCGATGCTTCCCGAGAACGTGAGCGACGCCGGAGCGAAATTCTGGAGGTCGTTCGTAATAGCGCCGCCAGCCGAAAAATAAACCTTGGCTCCGCTCCCAGAAGGAACACTGCCGCCGATCCAGTTCGCGGCGGTGGAGAATAGGCCGTCCGTTCCGCCGATCCACACATGGCTGCCCGCCGGCGGGGGAACGGTCATGAGCACCTTCGTCTTGTCCGAGGAAAGGCTGAACACCGCTTCCGGAACAGCGGGCGCGGAGAAGAGGGCGAGATCCTCATCGTCGAACAGGATTCCGCTGCCCGATACGGACTCAAGGACGGTGTGTACGCCAGGCGCAGGCTTCACGTTGAACACGAACGAAACAGCGCCGTTCACCACGACCCCGCTCTGTCCCGCCGGAGTCTTCAATATGTCGCCCTGGGCCGACACCGGCACTTTGACCTTTGCGCCCTCGTTCAGGGTAATGAGACCCGAGCACGGCGAGCGGTTCGCCGCATTCTCGTTCATGTAGATTGTTCCGCCATTGTTCACGACGAGAGGCCCCGTGATCTTGACCGTCCCGGTGCTCGTGCCGCCCACGTTGAGAACGCCGCCATTGACAATGAACCCGCCTGTATTGAGAGGCGCCCATGTGAGAACCATCGTTCCCGCGCCGGTCTTTGTTATCGCACCTGCTCCGCCCTTCACTTGCTGGTAGAGGCCGAAAGTGATGCCAGAATCCGTATCGACCGTAAGGCCGCCCGCGTTTATGATGAAGTTGGCCGTTCCGCTTCCGGAAGACGTGTTGAACGACGCCGTAGGCTTGAGCGTTCCTCCGTTGCACCATACGCCGCCCGTCGTGCTCCCCTTCTCATCGTTGAAGTTCATGTACCTCAATTTGAACACGCCGCCGTTGAGGTAGAGTTTGTTGTTTTTCACGTAGCACTGGTTGTTGCCGGTATTGGAGCCTTGCGTCGTGTTTTCGGTGGCTCCGAGCCTGAAATAGCCGGCGTCGAACGTTCCGCCATTTATCGTTATTACCACTTCGTTCTGATATCCAAGATGGGTATACTGCGCTTTGAAAGTGCCCGCATTCAAAGTCAAATACGCTTTGCCGTTGTTGGAGCCGTAACTCTTGCCCCATACCGTCCCCATCGAGAAATAGGTAGTCTCTACGGTTCCGCCGTCCTGTATGAGATAGCCTTTGCCGTTGCTGTTGTGAGGCCCCCATCCGCTGACGTTTCTGGCAATAAAGAGATAGGCGTCGTCTGTGAGTTTGAGATTCCCGCCTTTTATGTGCAGCACGCCGATGGTGTTAGCATTGCCCGTCTGCTTCGGGCCAAGCACGCCGCCTATCACGAGACGACGCTTCAAATTGACGTTTGCACCTTCGCATATAGTCACGGAGTTCGAATTGGCGTTGTTGGCGCCGATGAAGTTCGAGCCTTGCGCCTCGACCTCGTTGTACTTTGCGGAATATGTTTCATTGTAGGTAGATCCCGGGCCGAAAACGATATGCGAATCGTTATTGAGGCCGAGACCCCATTTGGCGGTATCGTTGCGGACGGTACATCCCTCGCCAAACGTGAAAACGGCGGATTTCATGAAATTCCCGTCCAGCGCGCCGGTGCCGTTTATCGCATTGTCGAGAACGAGCGTTCCGTTCGAAACCACGACCTCGGTTCTGGCTGCGGTCGTGCCGGCCGGCGTACGCAGACTCGCCGCCGTAAACGTGCCGTCCGCAAGGTCGAGCGCATGCTGCGTTCCGTTCGTGAACACGGCGTAGTTCCCGGCCGTCCAAGCCGAAGCCGTCGCCGGAGCGGAGGCGGGATACCAATTAGTGTCGCTCCAAAACCCGGTGCCGCCGCCCCACCCGGCGTTCTCCGCGGCCTGCGCGGCGAACGTGAAAAGCGCCATGGCTATTGCAGCCGGAATTCTTTCGATAGCAGTTTTCATTTGCGTTTTCCTTTGGTTCGTTTTTCGTTGGTTGGCGATATGTGCGGAACGGCCGGCGAAGGACGAAAGCAGACGCAGGCGGCGGACTTCCGGGGGAAGTCCTGAACAGGAAAAACACCCGTCATCCCGCCGCGTCTGCCGCGGGATGCATGCCGGATGCCGCAAATCCTGCGATTGGCGGCGTTTCCGCGCCGCCGGG
>Ga0256407_10009666_pt1 | contig 13746 bp, 12 predicted proteins | sample RumenRJG_04DNA_FD_193489 | JGI IMG/M metagenome (GOLD analysis project Ga0256407, IMG submission 193489) | Bovine rumen microbial communities from Lethbridge, Alberta, Canada - RJG_04 | ecosystem: Host-associated > Mammals > Digestive system > Stomach > Rumen | place: Canada: Alberta... | reverse complement strand
TGAATATACCACAAAATAAAAATGGATACTGAGCAGGTACGGGAATACACATTGTATGAACCAGTGTTGCATCTGAAATCTTTTCAGGAACTAACCACAGATGAGCTTTACGAATTGCTGAGAGTGCGTAGCGAGGTTTTTGTGGTTGAACAGGATTGCGTTTATCAGGATTTAGACGGTGATGATCAGAAGTCCATCCACCTATGGCTGACCCTGGCAAACAAGATCGTTGCTTTGGCTCGTGTTTGTCCGGCAGGTACCCACATGCCTGAAATCTCCATCGGAAGGGTTATCACCACTGAGCGAGGCAAAGGCTATGGCAAGCAGATCATGCTTTATGCCATTGATACAGCGATTAAGTATTTCCACGCAACACGTATAGATATTGAGGCTCAGGAGTATGCCAAAGGGTTCTATGAAGGCGTGGGATTCAGACAGTCTTCCGAGTCTTTCATGCTTGACGGCATTCCCCATATTAGAATGACTTGGACAGAAACCAGCAAAAAAACGATATTGTTCCTTCACGGATTCTATGCCAGCGGCCAGTGTGTGCCAGCTATGGCACTGAGGGAGGCTTTTGAAGGGAAAGCCAATGTGCTGACTCCTGACCTCCCACTCCACCCTAATGATGCCATCAGACTCATCCGCGATATCTGTGACAAGGAGAAGCCAGACGTGCTCGTCGGCAACAGCTGTGGGTCGTTCTATGCACAAATGATCTCTCAGACAGTTGGCATCCCTGCCCTACTCGGCAATCCATATTTCAAGATGTCGGACTTCCTCCGTGAACGTATCGGCACACACAAGTATAAGTCACCAAGGGCTGATGGTAAGCAAGACTTCACCATTGATGAACAACTGATCAGTGAGTTCGAAGCAATGGAGGCTCACCAGTTTGACTGCTGTAATTTATATAATAAGGAACGCGTATGGGGACTCTTTGGAGAAGAAGACACTCTTGCACACTTTGAACCACTTTTCCTAAAGCACTATCAGAACAGCTATCATTTCCCTGGAGGCCATACACCAACGGCAGAACAGTTCAAGACATGGTACTGTCCGCTCATAGAGAAGCTACTTTTGTTTTAGAATGATTCTTCGTGGTCGTAGCGAGGCATGTGGCGAATCAACTTATGGACTGCAGCTTGTGCCATCGCCTCGTAGGCACGTTCACTGGGATGCAAATGATCGCCACTGTCAAAGCCGTCGGCAAAGGCCTTCGGATTAGTGGTGCTACGTACGGCTGCATCGAAATCGACACATCCATCAAAGATCGGTGATGTACGTAACCACTCGTTAAACTGCTGACGCATGGCATCGCGATCTTCATTGTAGGTTCGCCAACCAAAGATTGGCAACAATGTGCCGCTCCACACCTTCAGTCCCATCGCCTTGGCAGGTTTCACGTAGATATCCTCTACCCCACGCTCCATCTCCTCTACCGTCGGCAGATCGCTCCAGGGACGGAAGGGATTGACATCTTCTCCCACGGGATGGATGATGTCGTTGATGCCGTGCTGGATGATAACATCCGACGCACCAGCCACATTCATCTCTATGGGAAAGCGCGTGGCACCTTTCAGACCGTAGGCTTGATAGGTGATACAGTCGTATTGGCGCAGGATACGTGTGCCGCTGACAGCCCGTCGGATGATAGCCACATGAGAGCCGAATGCCAGCTGAGCCATATAGTCGGGCCATGATTGTGCCGTGATGGAGTCACCATAACACACGATGGCATGATTCTCAGGCGAGGTCAGCACATCAACGGTATTGAGGAAGTAGAACCAGTTGGTATGACGTGACAAGTCGATGGGCAGTTCGTCGGCCTCTGCATAGTCACCATAAGCATAGTAGCCCTTCGACAACGGACCAGTCACAAGCGTGCCGCTGTTCATCTGTGTGTAATCAGCCAGATAGAAGCTCACCTCTATCGTGTCACCACGGTTCACGGGATAGCTGATAGCATCGCTCTCCGTTTCCTGACCAGGCATCAGACATACATTCTTCTCCCCGCCAAAGGTGATGGGCATATGACCTACAAAGACCTTCGATAGTGTGACAGGCTCTGTACCTGTGAGGTTAGAAAAACGGAAACGCAGCATAGTGCCACCAAATGGCATACGGATGGGATAACGCAGCGTGAGATCCTTAGCATAAACGGCCTCACGACGGTTTGTAATCGAAGTGGCATTTCCCCAACAGGCCACCCATTTCTTGCTATCAGTCATCATATTCTGTATTTTAGTGAAATATCAAATTTCCTAAACTTTTCTAATATTACTTGCAGATGTCCTCTATCATCTTGCGTTTCTTCTCTTTTTGATCGTCAGCTGCATAACCGATAGGAATCAATACAGCTGGCTCTTCATTGTCGGAAATGGCAAAGAGCTGCTTGCATTTCTCAGCATCGAAGTTGCAGACCCAGCATGTAGCCAGACCTTGCTCCGTAGCTGCCAGGCACAGATGCTCAACCGCAATGGCAATGTCGATGTTGCCATGATGTTTGCCGTCTGAGCGGACCCACTCTTCATCGTGAAGAATGCTACAAATGATATACATAGGAGCCGTCTTGAACCATTCACGGTTATAGCACTCCTGAAGCTTAGCCTTATCATCTTCGTTTTTCACTATGCGAAACATCCACGGCTGCTTATTCACTGCCGACGGAGCAAAGCGGACGCACTCCATTACGTAATCCAACTTCTCCTTTTCCACACTCTTATCCTGATAGCTCCTACAGCTATACCTCTGCTTCACTAAATCCAAAAAACCGAAATGTGCCATATCAAATCTCCTAAACTATTTTAATTATTGCTGCAAAGATAGCGATTTTACGCTGAAAAATGGTAATTTTGCAACAAAAATACTTTTTTTTATGAAATTTCATCGACATTATACGACCAAAGGGCCACAGCTGTTTTGGATTATCTTCGCATACCTGATACTCGCATGGTTCTTCCCTGTATTGGGATGGGCTGCTCTCATCTGCATGATAGGCCCAGTCTTGACATCTGTCTGGAAAGGACGTTTTTGGTGTGGAAATGTATGTCCCAGAGGCAATATGTACGACCGTCTGTTATCTAAGTACTCCCCTCATCGTCCTATTCCTAAATTCGTCCGTTCCTTCGGATTCCGCCTGTTTATGGTATTCTTCATCTTCGCCATGTTCGGCATTCAGATGTATTTTGCCTGGGGTGATTGGGGCGCAATGGGACTGGTATTCTGGAAAATCATACTGCTGACTACCATCGTAGGAATAACCCTGTCCTTCATCTATGCTCCCCGCACGTGGTGTAGTTTCTGTCCAATGGGATCACTTTCATCATGGGTGGCTCCCAAGAAAGCTCCGTTGCCAAAGGCATATAAGAGCATCCATGTCAGCAGCCAGTGTGAAGAGAAATGCAAGCTGTGTGCCCGTGTTTGTCCTATGCAGCTCACTCCCTACAGCAGCCGAGGCGAACAGTTGGGCTATCTGCATCCTGATTGTCTGAAATGCAGGAAATGTGAGAAGGCGTGTCCTACGAAGATTATTAAGATGAAGGGACAATTTGAGTAGTCATGTATTAGCCACCAGCGGGACGGCTGTTGGAAGAAGTGGTAGAGACATTAGAGAAATAGCTGGACCGTCACTTGACGGTGATCCAGACGGGCTCTCCCCTACTCTTGGCCTCGACGATCTTCTGCTTCAGGCGGTGGAGCCAGATACGGCTGTCAACGACCTGACCTACAAGTTTGTTCTTACCTACGAGGATGCAGCCTTCGGTGTCTTCTGCGGTGTTGCCCGCGTGGATACGGATGCCATCGAATTTCGGCACGCCGAGCAGGATGGGCAGCCATTGCTTGAACTTGGGCGAGAATGAAATCACCACCGCATAGCGACCTTCGGGGATGGCCGAGCGGCCTTTCACCTTATACGCCCCGTGCTCGTAGTCGCGCCAAGTGGGTTCCAACGTATCACAGAAATAATCATCGGCTGTGCCTGCCAGATACTCGTCATTTACTCGTCTCTGAATGTAGAGCCTACCTATCGTGTAGGTTCTGCGTTTTGCTATACGTTCCAATATCAGTTCCATAATTTTTTATTAATTAATTAATCCCTGCATTATAGCCGCCCCTTATTAAGGGGCTCTAAATGTTACAAAGTTACATTGTTACTTTTGTCCAGTGATGGCGGTCGGTCTTGCTGATCCAGCCGTCGCGCATCCAGCGTGAGATGATCATGCGCATGGCCGATTCTGAGCAATAACCGCGCTTCAAGGCTCGAAGGTCATCAACCGTAAAAGTCGGTGCCAGTTGGTCGAACACAGAGTGATTGGCTCCATATCGCTGACATTCCTCACGGGCATCCACATACTGATTTTGCAGAGCCTCACCGAAGGTCTTGATCTGCTGCGAGAGGCAATACTCAGCCATCATCAGCGCAAAGTCCAGACATTGTTTTGACTCATGGTCCCTACCCGAAAGCAGGAAGTGAATAACCCCACAACGGAAGCCTATGACGGCAGCACGCTTACGATAGGTGTCCTTCACATGATCGATGTCCTTGGCAGCCTCTACTCGTTTCTGCTCCACCCACGCCTCGATGGCCTTGCGGAGCCGAGGGGTGTCAACAAGACCACTAAAGCTACGAAGTCTTGTCACAGCCTCCTGAATCCTCGCTTCATCCTCTGCCGAACGACGGCCAAACTTGGGCATCTTTGAGAAGCTGGAGTCAGGCATCTCGGCTACGAGGATTCGGCTTGAAAGACCATTCTCGATATTGTCACTCTTGAAGCATTTCCGCATAGCCCCATTCGTGCCGAGCATCGTCCAGTTGTAGGCCACCTTTACGACTCCCGACTCTGCGGCATCCGAGTTGTAGTCCTGACCCCACTCACCTTTATCAAACGAGAGGCGATAGATGTCGTACTTCGAACTCCATGAACCGGCACCGTTGGTTTTTCTCAAGGTATCAAGTTCCTCACCGAAGGAATAGATAGTGTGTCCCTGGGCATTCTTGAAGCGCTTGAGCAAAGTCGAACACGAGACCGTCACCGGTACCATACGAATGAGCACCTTCGGATCATCGGGAGCCTTCTCGTTGGCCTTACGGCCTTTCTTACGCTCCTTCCATTCCTCCTCGCGCTTACGGGCAAGGGCATCCTCTTCGTCGAACTGACGTTTCCAGACATCGACAGCATTTTTGACTACCGACTTGTTAGAAGCCTGCTCACCACGGATGATCGACATCAGCCCCAAGTGCTGCAAATTGCCGTCACAATACTCCACTTCCACCTGATCGGCATATGCCGCTGCAATCGGCAGGATTCCACAGAGCACAGGCATGTGCATCGACACAGGCACACCCGCAAGCGACTCCTTGAGCCCGATGGGCAAGGCTTTGACATTCACCTTCACGCCAGTCTCAGCCTCCACCGCCTCGGCATCCTCGATCTCATCCGGGGAGATACCCAGCTCGAGGGCACTCACAATCTGATCTATCAACCGCGAACCTTTGGTGGGCTCCTTGCAGGCCGAATGGATGATGCTCTTCATCTCTGCGACCGACAGCCCGAATCGGGGCATCACTTCCAGCAACCACTCTTCGTTATTGTCGCAGATGGCACGGAGATTAGCCGCCAACTGATGCAATCGCTTATTACGCTCACCCTCTGAGGGCTCACCACCCGTTCTGTGCCAATACTCACTTATAATAGAGGTGTAAGCCACGCCCTTGAACTCTTGCGGAAATTTGGTTTCAACCTTCTCTGCTGGGGCATAGGGAGCAACGGCAGGTGCTACAGGTGCTGGTGTTGGTGCATCACCATCATCGCCGGGATCATAGTAAGAACCATCCTCCGTACGCCCGTCAATGCTCAGACCTCTATCTGTATAAGCCTTTCTCCTCGCAGCCACTTCCTCTTCTGAAAGCTGAGCGTACCAACCGTCGGCACGATAGATCTCAAAATCGGCAGGTGAAATATAAATGAACCTCTCAGGGGTAAAGCATGATGTGTCGCAAGCAACGCCAAGAGCCTTACAATACTCACGCTGAGCCTCGGGCACCGTCATGCCCAACGGCAGTCGGATATCGATGTGCAGTTTGCGACGGATGGAGTAATCCTTATGAAGCATCAGCCCCTGCCAACGACCTTCTATCTCAATATCGAGCCGTTCAGACATCTCGTTGGCCTTCTCCACCAGCTCCGGGTCATCGATGTCGATGCAGGTCTGCCAAGTGAAACTCTCAGCCACGATGTGCTCCCGATCGCGATAGTCATCACGGAATTTTGTGTAGTGCGGACAGCGGAATGGCAACCACGACTTCAATTTACGCTGCCGTTCGTCATCATCAGTTGAATTGATGCGTTCTGCCATCTGTTTCAGTCGAGGCGACTGGGTAAGCGCATCGTAGTCTCGGAGCGGGCATTCCTTGATGAATGCCCTTGTCTGCTCCTTGGTCTGACGTGTGTTGATTGCTATCAATCGCTCCAAAATCATTTCCATATTGTTTCCTCCTTTCTTGTTTTAAAGTAAGACATAATCTCGTCGGCCTCCTCCTCGTAGAGGGCCTTGGTCCGAGCCAACCCGTATTTCTTCGGGAACTTGAAGGTGACATAGACGAACTCCTCATCCATACGGCGGCGACCATTATAGGGTCGAATCTGCGGGCGGGTCATCTTCACTGCTCCGTGAGCCGTCTCGTAGAGGGTCTCGTGGAGTGGTCCCTTGCTGCCATCGTTGTAGCGCTTCACTCTGGTTCGACCGTCGGCATCCACCTCGATGCCGGCACGATACTTCACACGACTGCCGTTAGTCACCTCTTTCTCGTCCTCCCACGGGCACGGCACTATCAGCATGTTGCCGTTCAACTGGAAGTTAACACTTGCGTCCATCTGGACTGCGTTATTCAAAATCTGTTCTTGGAATTTTGTTGTGTTCATTGTTTTCTGAAACTTTAGCGAGATTCGGCAAGTGCTGAAATTGGATCCTTTTCACTCGCGAGACTTCCCGCATCCTGCTGTCGTCTCAGATTAATAATGTTTGTTAGCGATTAAGAAACTTCGTGTAGAAAGGCTGGTCCGCTACTCCCTTGCCTCCTCGTCTGTGCATGCGACACTGGTTGATCAGCGCCAGCTGGCTTCGGGCCATCTTGGCCATGTCTGCACAATACCTGTCTTTGAAAATCTGCTTCTTCTGCATCTTTCTTCTGGCGTATTCTCAGATACTTCTGCTTGCGGCACCATTGCCGTTCGGTCTTGTTCTGATTTCCGAGTGCAAAGGTACGACAACCTACATAAAAAAACCTGCTACGTAGTAGGTACGCGTAGCAGGTACAGTGTTTTATAAAAAGCTGAAAATCAGCCTAATACATCTTTCAGTTTATCTTGGTATTTCAGCGACTTCTTCTGCTCCATGGCCTTATTATAGTAAGCACGCAAGGTCTCTGGCTTCTCACCCCACAGCAGTCCGAACAACTGCCACACCTCGTTCACCTCCAACCGGTCGCACACAGCCTTGGCCACCAAGGCCCGCTCCGTTCCACTCAGCCCGACAGGCTGCCATGACTCTTTCAGTATTCCAGCATCCACCAAGTCGGCCATCATTTCCTTGGCCTCCTCAGTCATCAGTTTTTCGGGCACCTCTCCAGTTGTAGCCTTGCCACTTGAGGAAACTTCGGGTGTATTACCATTATTAATCTGAATGCCGATGCCGCCTGGCTCCACATTGGCCACCTCATGCTCCACATGCTTCTCCAACACCAGATCGCCAGCCACCTTGATGCCATTTTTGCCGATGGCTTCGAGCGCCTTTAGTAAATCTTCCTGCTTCATTTCTGCTGCTCCTTTTTAGTTAATGCTGAAACCAGTGCCTCCAGCAGCTACATGGCTTACCTCACGCTCCACATTCTTCTCAATCACATAGTCGCCCTCTACATGAATCCGGTCTGCCTCTTGCTTAGCCAATATCTGCTCTTGAATCTTTGGTGCGTATTTCTGCCATGTAGGATTGAGCGCCAATAGCGTTGACATGCTCCCAAAGAACGACAGAGCCAACTGCGTAGGGAAACGCAAGAAGGCGGCTGTCAGATCATCGGCCGATATCTTGTCCGACTCCACATCCTTCACGGCAGCCGTCAGTTGTTCCAACACCTTATTATATCTATTGGTCAGATCGTCCACCGCAGCCTCCAACTCTTCATAAGTCTTCGGCCGTGACTGGCGCAGCACGTCCTTGATAACCTTGGGAAAGAGGATGGCAAAAAGTTCATCAAGTTCTGTTGAAGCATTGGTCGATTTGATGATGTCCTCCATCTTTTTCATGTGAACCAGTGCCTGCTCTCTGACACTCTTGCCGCTGTGCGTGTCAATCAGCCCCTCAGGGCACAGAGCATCGAAATTTTCCTTGAACGCCTTGTAGAACCAATGCATAAACGGATAGCTCGACTTCTTGCACGCTGAGTTAGCTACGGCTGCAAAGTTATCCACCTTCAGTCCCACGATATAGTGGATCAGCACAGAATACATGTATTTGATAAACTGCCAATAGCGGCGCATCAGACCTACCAGCTCATCTTTTTTCTCCCTTGGCAGACTGGTGCGCTCAATCATCGTGATGCCCATCAGCAGGCAATACATCTCGTGAGTCTTGAAGTTTCCATAGTTTCTGGCTTTGGCCAGCTTCATTTTCAGTTGTTCATAGACAGCATTCCAATCCGGCTTATAGTCACGCCTCAGGATGGTTTGCATCAGCATGAAGAAATAACGGGGCTCGTGATTGTCAGCCATCAGCTGTACCCCCCAGTTCCCGACAGCCTTCACGATGTCAACGTCATTGAATATCCTTCCTGCATAGCGCCCTTCTCGCTCTATCGACTTCAGCAGGGCATTCTTCAGTTGCGTGTCCGTGCTCCCATTACGAAAAAAAGCCTTGTTGGCCATCAAGAACTTATGATAATAGGGAGTCAAAGCCTCACGTACACCCCAGAAGTTTACCCGCCGCAAAGTGTATAAAGCCGAATTCCAATTATACCAATCAATTTCATTCTCTGTGATACGCCCCGCAAGGTACTCCTCAACGGGGCGGATAATGTCTAGCTCTATATCAAAGTTGTTCTCCATAATTGTTTTTATTAACTGCCTGCAAAATTACGAAAAAAGAAGCATAATTCCTGCATAATGGCAAGAAAAGTCACCAAAGGCTGTTAAACCAGTTACATCAAATAATGGATTCAAGCATCATGCCCCAATGCAAACCGTTTCTAGTAATATAATCATCTAACTCAAATAAGCATTTATTTCCAAAATTACGAACCTTCATCAAGTCCGACTTTTCTAACAGAACCACATCGCCAAGCGTTTTGCAATCGAGTGACCCGAGCGCATTCAACGTTCTGTTAGAAAGGGGTAAATCGCTGATTCGTTTCTTGAGAAGCACCGACTTGTCTTTTTTAGCTCTCTCAAGTTTTTCATTCAAATGTTCAATCTGCAGATTGAGCTTTTTATTCTCTAACTCAAGCTTTTTATTCACTTTCTCAAGCTTCACAATCTCTATCGCAAGCTTCCTACTATCATCGACTAATTGTTCAAAATCGGCCATATCACATATCGTTCTAGCAGCCTTCATTCCTATCTGTATGACACGTTCGCGACTACAACCCAATTCTTCTGCAATGACTTCAGGCCTTTCCCCCATAGTTATTCTTTCGAGAACGCTTCGTTCGCGATTCGTCAATCTCCATCCATAAAATTTTATCAGTGTCATTTGGTTTTCTCTAAAGACCCAATTGATCCTATCTGAATGATATACGACGATACGCAGTTCTTCAAGAGCGGCTTTCATTTCTTCAGTCTTCTCTTTCATTTCTCTCTTCATATCCATGATCTTCTGTTCCATGTCGGCCAGATCCTTAAGACTATCAAAGTATTGTAAAATACTATCTCGGTCTACCATAAGGAAACCATCAATCTTGTGTCCATTAATCAATCCTCTCTCAACCCAGTTTGCTACAGTCTGAGAGGTGCAATCAAGCAGCCCTGCTGCTGATTGCCTTGAAATCATTCTTGCCATTGTACTTATTTATATTTTTCTAGGCGCAAAGGTACAAAAATTCCTGCTCATTTCAGCATGAACAGGACATAAATTTTTGACTTTAATACACGTTAGCAATTAATCACCCCAAATTTATCGACGAATGGGACAGTTTTCTCAAAATACACATTTTTTCACCTTTCCCTGCCACTCCGAGCGCAGTCGGGATGACAAATCTCGGTTTATCTCAATAAGTCGTTTCACTTTGCAACTTTGCAACTTTGCAACTTTGCAACATTAAGGTGGTGGCGATTGTGGAGGGGGAAGGTAATAATAATTATTATATATTATAATATATAATAATTTATAATATACTCTAGGCGGGAATTGCAAGGTGCTTAATGTGACAAAGTGACAAAGTGGCGATGTGGCAGTGAAATTCCCTACCCTGCCCGAAATCGACGAAAAGTAATCTTCGAGGCTCGAAAATTACGGATTCGAGGCCTCGAAATTACGGTTCGTTCAAATTCATCAAATTCGTGCTGAAAACTGCCCCAAATCGAGGGGTAAAATTTGGAATCGCACGAAAAATGTTGTACCTTTGTACTCGCAATCATGAGAGCAACAAAGCGGGATTCGGCCATCCGATGCAGCTGGTCGAAATTAAGTTTAATACCATGTAAAAACACATTTAAGCACTATGGCAAAGATTTTGTATGAAGTAAAACAGAACAAGAACCAGTTTAACACAGGTTATGGCAAGTGGTACGCAAAGGTGAAGGCACTGGAGACGCTGAACACGCGCAAGTTGGCCAACCACATCTCAGAGCACGGCTCGATCTACACCCCCGACGTGGTCTATGGCGTGCTGGAGAAATTCCGCAGCTGTCTCGTAGAGATGCTCCTGGAGTCGAAGAAGGTGAAGATTGAGGGCCTCGGCACCTTCTACACCACGCTCGAGAACCAGAAGAGCGGTGCCAACAAGAAGGAGGATTACAACCCCAACAAGCACATGAAGGCGCTGCACATTCGATTCCTGCCCGAGCAGACCACCGAGGAGAACATCTCCAGCCGTGAGTTCATCAAGCAGGCCGAGTTTGTCAACGTGGACAGCCTTCTGAAGGCTGAGGATGAGAACGGCAGCGGCAGTGGTTCGGATTCCAACGATCTCAACGATGTGCCTCCGGTGATTAATCCTTAAGCTCGGAATGACAAATTAACATGTCTAACCGTTATTCTGTATTTACTATGAACAAGAAAGAAACTGCAAAGTTTATCATTCAAATCATCGCAGCGATCGCATCTGCGATTCTGACTGCACTCGGAACTACCTCGTGTATAGGCCACGGCACGAGTATGCTCTGACCACGGCACGACAGAACAAAAGAAGAAGGCTGGCAGCACTCACAGAAGTCGCTGCCAGTTTTTTTATACCGAATCGACCACACGCAGGTGTTCGAGTCTTCACCTCTGAGATAGTCTATGCCTTGTGGTTATGAATGTCTGAATCTTAACTTTCATAAACTATCCTAATATTTAGTGAAAAGGTACAAATAATCGTGGAATTATGAGTATCTTTGCCCTTGGTATTATGTGAATATGTGAAAACCCCCAAATGATATGATCAAAAAACAACTAGCATTACTATTAACGGGAATGATAACGACTCTTGCGTGGGCACAGAATCCCGTCGTTAAAGTTGAAGGAGGACTGCTGCAAGGCATTCCTTCAGCAGCAAGTGAGATAACCGTATTCAAGGGCATCCCCTATGCAGCCCCACCCGTGGGCGAACTGCGATGGAAACGGCCTCAGCCCGTCGTGAAGTGGGATGGTGTGAAGGTGGCCGACACCTTCAGCAACATCTGCTGGCAGCCTGGTAACGCCGTCGGCACATTCTATGGCAATGAGTTCTACTGGAAGGAGCAGACCGTGCAGAGCGAGGACTGCCTGTATCTGAACATCTGGACACCAACCAATGCCGTAGGTCAGCCTGACAGGAAACTGCCTGTAGCCTTCTGGGTGCATGGCGGAGCCTACTTCAACGGCTACGGACATGAGATAACGATGGACGGTGATGCATGGGCCAGCCGTGGTGTGATACTTGTCACCATCAACTACCGACTCGGCATCTTCGGATTCCTGGCTCATCCGGAACTGTCGGCAGAGTCAGCAGACGGTACCTCGGGCAACTATGGCACATACGATCAGGTGGCAGCCTTGAAATGGGTATATGAGAATATCGCTCAGTTTGGTGGCGACCCCAAGAATATCACCGTCCTCGGACAGAGTGCAGGTGCTGCCAGCATCAAGAACCTCGTATCCTCTCCCCTCTCGAAAGGGATGATCAAGAACGCCGTCATACAGAGCGGTGGCGGCATTGGTGCATTCGGAAGTTCAGACAACGGGCAGCAGGAGGCCGAGGCAACAGGCAAGACATTCATGAAGAAATTCAATTGCCGTACCCTGAAGGATATGCGCGCCGTGCCAGCCGAAGAGTTGCTCAGAGTCTTCAAGGCAGAGGGTATGGGACTCTTCCGACCCCATATCGACGGCATCCTGCTGACGGAGAGTTTCGATGATGCCGCCCGTAACCAGCATCTGGCCGATGCCAGCTATATGATAGGGTGCACGCTCGATGATATCCGTCCGATGGGAAAGCAGATAGACGAGTTCTGCTTCCTGCGCGACTCTCTCGATCACCGTCCTGCCTATCAGTATCTATTTGTCCGTAAGCTGCCTGGCACCCACGACGGAGCCTTCCATTCTGCCGAACTGTGGTATATGTTCCACACCCTCGATCGCAGCTGGCGCCCCATGACTGAGGCCGACTACCGGCTGGCAGACGAAGTAATGGACTGCTGGACGAACTTTGCCAAGTACGGCAATCCCAACAAGCCTTCTGAAAACAGCTGGCAGCCGTTCACACTTGGCAATCCTTTCATCTTCACATTCAATGTCAAGGAATGATATAAATATCGCAGGCGACATATTGTTAAAGTCTCTTAAAGTTTTCAATAAATCGCTTGCGATATAAAACTTTCTTCTTACCTTTGCACCGACAAAAGTCGCAAACGACATATTTAGAGCCCCTCGATAAGGGACGGCTATCGCTCGGCATCCCGCAGGGTGACGCTTGCTACCATCGGGACGCAAGAATGCAGGGATTCAATATTAATAAAATAAATAAGGTATGCAAAAGATTTATGATTTCAAAGCTTTTTCAAGCAGAGGTAAGGAGATTGATTTCTCACAGTTTCAGGGTAAGGTATTGCTGATTGTGAACACAGCCAGCAAGTGTGGATTCACCCCTCAGTTCGCAGGACTGGAGGAGCTGAACCAGAAGTATAAGGACAAGGGGCTCGTCATCATCGGCTTCCCCTGCAACCAGTTCAAGGAGCAGGACCCCGAGGGCGATGAAAAGATTGAGGAGTTCTGCCAGGTGAACTATGGCGTGACCTTCCAGATTATGAGAAAGGGTGATGTTAACGGTAAAGAAGCCCAGCCCATCTTCGAGTATCTGAAGGCACAGGCACCCACCGAGGAATACAAGGGACTGAAAGCAAAGGCTACCCGCACCCTGCTGAAGACCCTGAGCAAGAGTGTTGAGAAGGACAGCGACATTCTGTGGAACTTCACCAAATTCCTGATCTCAAAGGATGGTGAGACCATCAAGCGCTTTGCGCCAACCGCAGAACCCAAGAACTTCGAGAAGGACATTGAGGAAATGCTCGG
>Ga0256407_10009665_pt1 | contig 13747 bp, 9 predicted proteins | sample RumenRJG_04DNA_FD_193489 | JGI IMG/M metagenome (GOLD analysis project Ga0256407, IMG submission 193489) | Bovine rumen microbial communities from Lethbridge, Alberta, Canada - RJG_04 | ecosystem: Host-associated > Mammals > Digestive system > Stomach > Rumen | place: Canada: Alberta | collected... | reverse complement strand
AAAGCTTAGTATCCGCTGCGTTTTTCACGGAGCGGGAGCGTCCCGCCGAAACTGTGATGCACAAAAGGCGTATTGTTTTCAGCATGGCCTGAACTGTAACGACAAATCAGGGGAGTACAAATCCGACGCGTAATATCGATTGACGCAAAACTACCACGCATTTATAATTATATTAGATTTTGGTAAATGCTTATAGCCATATGGAAGAGACCACTATGATGGTGTTACGACATATTAACTAAGATTACTATGCGCATACAAATCCGCCGGATCTGAAGATCTGTCAGTCGGGTTTGTGTGCGCTTTTTCTATAGCCACATAGACATGTACAAGATGGGAAGGGATTAAAATGAAGTGGAAACAGATCACAGCATTTATACTGTCTGCATTTCTGACAATCAGCTTATGCGCCCCGCCAAATGGTACTCTGAGCATCAATGTGGCGGCTGCAGAGTCGTCAGATGTAATATTTTCAGAGGAAGGAAAGACGGGTGAAGAGTCTTTAACGGAAGAGCCTGCCGGTTCTTCCATGGATGGATCAACGTTTGATGGATCTTCAGAGAAAGCTCCGATGGGTTCAGGGAGTGATGAAACAGCCGGAACAGGTGAAGACGGGGAATATGAGGAAGAACCGGCTTTGGATGATGGAAGTACAGAGGCTGACTCATCCGTCTATGATGAAGATACTGCTTCGGATGACACAACCTCTCCTGTTGATCAAGAGACTGAGGACAGCTCATCCCCGTCTATGGACGGAGAAGCTCCAGATGACTCATCGCCTTCTGAGGATGGAAGTGCCGGAGATGTTGAGAGTCCTGATGCACCCGAAGTCTCTGATGCATCCGAAGTCTCTGATACACTGGAAGATTCTGAGACAGCTCAGGAAGGAGCCAAAGGATCAGAAGCTGCAGACGATCAAAATTTGATCCGTGAATTTGAGGATGATGTGATCGTGGGCTTTGACGAGCCTGGCGAAGCGGATACGATCAGTCTCGAATACAAGATCTCCCTTCCCGCGCTGCGGGAAATGCTCCCGAAACAGCTGGTCATCTGGCTCGGCGGAGCTGTCCATTATGAGGAAGGGGAAGACGGAGCACTGGTCCCGGTCAATGCGGAGGGATATACCGCGCAGGATATCGATGTGGAATGGAGCTGCGTTGAGAATTATGATGAATCACTGGAGTGCTTCCACTTTGTTCCTGTTCTCGAGGGATATACCCTGGCGGAGGGGATCGTACTTCCCGAGATCACTGTTCAGATTGAAGGCGAATTTGAGGCACCTCCCCTGACAGAGTTTGAGAAGACTGCCTATGATGATTTCGAAGTCCCGATCATTGGAGCTGTTGACGTCGACGGTAGTCCGATCCTGCGTGGAACACTTCCTGCCAGATACGACGCATATGCGGAGAAACGTCTTCCGCCTGTCAGGAATCAGGGTAATTATGGTATGTGCTGGGCTCATGGCACGATCGGATCGATAGAAGCGGATCTGATCGCTGATGGTAAGGCCGGGACGGATATCGACCTGTCGGAACTTCATCTGGCATATTTCATGAGTAATGAATATTATGATGAGAAGAACTGCAATGTTGGAGATACAATAACTACATCAGGATCATTTTTAAAAGGAGGCAATGAGAGAAGTGCCTGTAACCTCCTGGCCGGCATGGTCGGGCCTGCACTGGAAACAGATGTTCCATATAGTCTGGAAAATGCCTATGATCCCGACCCTGCCGATGGCCGCGGCCTGGGTACTGTCCAGCTGACCGGAGTATATAAGATCAATTCCATGGACCTGGATGCGGTCAAAAATGCGATCATTCTTCACGGGGGAGTGGATACAAGCTATTGTGAAAATAAAGACTGTTACAGCTCCACCTACAATTCCTATTATTATCCTAAAGAGCGTAAGCAAAATCACACTGTCATGCTGGTTGGATGGGATGACAGCTTTCCAAGGACTTCTTTCATAGCCGGAACTCCGGAACAGAATGGAGCATGGCTTGTAAGAAACAGTTGGGGATATGACGGATACGACCGCACAGGCTATTTCTGGATATCTTATTATGACAAGAGTCTTGATAACTATGTCTTGGCAATGGATGCTCAGACATCCAGGTATGATCACTGTTACGCATATGATTCTATCCCCTTTATCGCTGGGTTCACGACAGATATAGGAGCTATGTCAGGCACACAGGTCTTTACAGTAGATGGGCAGGAGCAGATTCAGGCGGTCGGGATCCAGACGGTTCAGCCGACACTGGACATAGAGATTTCTCTGGAGTGCGGAAAAAAATCCGTATCAACAAGTACAAGTACCGGGTATCCTGGGTATTATTTGATTCCTTTGGATAACCCCCTCACTATCGCCAGAAGATCGGAAGTAACACTCACTGTGACTTACAGGGGGGATGGAGATGTTACGATTCCAACAGAGCGCGCAACAGATTATCGTGTTCCAGGCAGTGTGTATCACCCAAACTGCGGAAGTGGAGGCATGATCCTTAAAGAGGGAGATGATGTATCCAATACAGGACGGGACAGCTGTTTCAGGCTCTTTACGATGGACGATCTTTCCTTACCGGTAAATATGTCTGCGCTGGATGTCGGTCTGTCTCAAGTTAGTTATGTCTATGATGGGAATGAGAAAAAACCTGCGGTGACTGTAAAGAACGGGTCCATTCTTCTTGAAGAAGATGTGGATTATTCTGTTGAGTACAGAGACAATATCAATGCCGGAACAGCTGCTGTGATCCTGACGGGATTAGGAGATTATGAAGGAAACAGAGAGGAGTCCTTTACAATTAAAAAGGCAGCCCCCTCGCTTTCTTTTAAGAACACGGAGGTTGTGAAAAAAACTACCGACGGAAGCTTTACAAATACCTTGACAAAAACTACGGACGGGGCAATAACATACGCCAGTAATAATACTAGTGTGGCGGTAGTAAATGCTTCTTCAGGAAAAGTAACGATTAAGAGAGCCGGAACCGCGGTTATTACAGCAAGTGCTGCTGCGGGGCAGAATTATTCAGCAGGAAAAGCTTCTTATGTGCTGACTATAAACGCTGTAGACATCAAAAATTCCAAAGTCGTTTTTCCCAATGCGGATTATACTTACAATGGAAAAGCGTTTGAACCAGCCCCTGTCGTTACCTTAAACGGTATCGAACTGGTCTCCGGGACCGATTATAAGACAGCTTACAGGAATAATGTCAATGCCGGAACGGCAACTATTACTATTAATGGAACGGGAAGCTATACCGGTACAAAGACTGCTGATTTTAAGATTAATAAGGCGGCCCAGTCCATAACAGCAAAGGCAGCAGCGTCTTCAGTTGCTGTCGGCAAGACAACGACTGTCTCCATTACGGGAGCCAAAGGGACTAAGTCTTATAAGTCCTCTGACACGACCATTGCCACTGTGACATCTGCCGGCAAGGTTACTGCTAAGAAGGTAGGAACAGTCAAGATCACGGCAACATCCGCCGCGACCTCAAACTACAACGCGGCCTCAAAGACGGTCACGATCAAAGTGCTCCCTGCAGTCACTTCGTCTCTGACAGCGTCCAACCAGGCGACCGGCATTAAGCTGACCTGGAAAAAGGTCTCCGGTGCGACAGGCTATAAGATCTATCGCAACTCCACTCTGATCAAGACTATCACTGATGGAAGTATTGTTACCTACACAGATGCAAAAGCTAATACCAACATGACAAGGTACATTTACAAGGTGGTGGCAAAGGGACCTGCCGGAGACAGCCCTCTGGCGAGAACAGTCACTGCCTACAGAGTGAACAGACCGGTACTTTCTTCTGTGACAAACAGCGCCTTCTCCGTGATGACTGTCAAATGGACCAGGACCGCAAGGGCAACCGGCTATCAGATCAAGTACAGCACGAGCAAGAACTTTGCATCAGACAACGGGACTGTCAGTGCTTACGGTGGGACTGCAGATTCCAGGCGGATCGCAGACCTGAAGAGGGGAAAGACCTATTACGTGAAGATCCGCGCCTATAAGGTCGTGGGCAACGCATTATACTGGTCCGAGTGGAGCCCGACAAAGACCGTCAGGATCAGCAAGTAATAATGAAATAGTTAAGTCAGTCCACCACTGAATAAACCACTGAATAAAACTGACATAACTTGCTTTATCAAGTGAGTCCGCCGAATAAAACTGATCGGACCTGCTCGCCAAGTCAATCCACTGAATAAAACTGATCGGACCTGTTTGTCAAGTCAGTCCACTGAAGTGACTGATCAAACCTTTAAACCAAATGGCAAAACCGTACCCCGGGGGTAGAAATACCTGCCGGGGTCTTTTAGAGGGTACAAATCCAGGACGTAGTATTGATTGACGCTTAACAACCACGCGATTATAATTGAAATAGATTTAGAAAGAATAATGATAGCCATATGGAAGAGAGCACTATGATGGTGTTACGACATATTGACTAAAAATTGTATGCGCATACAAATCTGCCGGATCTGTAGATCTGTCAGTCAGGTTTGTGTGCGCTTTTTCTTATGACACGGCCCGCGTAATGTATTTTCCGCCTTGCGGCGGACGCGGGCCGGTCGAGGGGGAGAGGGCGGCGTGGCCGCCTCTACCCTATTTAGCCACACTGACATGTACAAGGCGGAGGTAAAATTATGAATAAACAGCGAGCAAGCGACCGCAAAGACGGATATGCTTGCATATCCGGTCTTGCGGACATTTGCGAGCGCCCACACATGAGCACATAGCAACGCAAGGACGCCAGAGCGGCCGAAGCGGGGCGGGGTGCGAATGTGTGGAGCATTGCGAGAGCGCCAAAGCGCGTAGCAATGCGGGTTTATTCATACATGTTTATGGAAAGGAGGTCATAGCCACAAGTATGACAAAGGTGAAAGGGCTGACAAATCGGATAGCTGCCGTGTTCCTGTCCGGCCTGCTGGTAATCGGAGCAGTTCCCGGGACTGTTCTGGCGTCAGAGTCCCCGGAGGATCTGGGACAGACTGCGGAAACAGCAGCAGAGGATCTGGGCCAGACTTCGGAAGTATCAGCAAAGGATATGGGAGATACGCTTTCTGAAGGAGTGTCCACTGAAGGATTAAGTGAGGATGCAGCACTTCAGGAAGAGGAAGCGGCGGTACAATATTACACTGTCACTCTCGATGCCAATGGCGGGTATTTTGAAAATGAATGGGATGATGCCAAAGGCGAGATAGTTGAACAGGCTCAGATAGTAAATAAGCAGGTTCCTGTAGGCGGGACTGTTGCGGCAGCTCCTGTGTTTACAGAGACGGACCAGGATGGCCAGGCTGTGACTTTTGCCGGCTGGAGCCTGGAACCGGACGGGGAATTGGTCACTGCGGGGGATGAAGAGTATGCCCCTGCAGACAGCTGTACCCTGTACGCTGTATGGGAGGCTGAGGATCCGTCTGCCGGAGCTATCGCGAGTGAGTTAGAGAGTCAGGAAATTGCTGAAGAAAATACTGACCAGACCGATGCCGCACAGGACTTCTGGGAAGAAGCGGCAGAAGGATCCCAGGGTGTCCAGGGCTCCGTGGAAGCAGATGAGGCAGAAGAATCAGCGACCGGCCGGGATGCCTGGAATAATGGGACTGCAGAAGAAAGTTCCGCCGATGAAAATCCGGCTTCTGAAGCTGATACAGATCCTGAGCCTATAGATGAAAATGAGCAGGCTGCCGCGTCTGACCAGGAGGCGGATTATGCGGATGAAGAGGCTGAGAAAGCCACCGGGGAATCCTCTGATGCCGCAATATCGGTGGAAGAGACACAGGCTGAGCTGAATGAGTCATCCCGGGAAGAGGAGACCGTCAGAGAAGATGCCGCAAATGGTGTAGTGGAAAGTGGGACGTGCGGAGATAATCTCACCTGGACTCTTGACGAGGAAGGGACTCTGACCATTAGCGGGTCTGGGAGTATAAAAAAATCCGCATTTGAATCTGACGATAGAATTAAAAAAGTAATAATAAATAACTCATGTACAAGTATTGGGAATAGCGCGTTCTACGACTGTGAAAAACTGACGAGCATCACGATTCCGGACAGTGTCACCAGTATCGGTCAGAATGCGTTTAACGGCTGCAGCAGCCTGACCAGCATTACGATTCCGGACAGCGTCACTAGTTTAGGACATAGTGTGTTGTCCGGCTGCAGCAGCTTGACGGATGTCAGGATTTCGAAGAACATCACCAGTATAAGTAATGATATGTTCTTTGGCTGCATCAGCCTGACCAGCATCGATATCCCGGACAATATCACCCGTATCGGGGATTATTCGTTCAACATGTGCAGTAGCCTGAAGAGCATTATGATCCCGAAGAATGTCACCAGCATAGGAATATGTGCATTCAGAGACAGTTTCAACCTGAAGAAAATATTGGTTGAAGAAGGGAATCAGAATTATAGCTCGATAGATGGTGTGTTATTCAATTCTGATCAAACTGTTCTTGTTTGTTATCCCTGCGGGGGAGAGAGTGTCTATTCTATTCCTGAGACAGTGACGAGTATCGATGATTATGCGTTCGTGGGCTGTAGCAATCTGACCGGCATCACGATTCCGGACAGCGTCACCAGTATCGGACAAGATTCGTTTAAAGACTGTCGAAAACTGGTTATTTACGGCTATTCAGGGTCTAAGGCTCAGGAATACGCTGGTGAAAATAATATACCTTTTAAAATTTTGATCAACAGAGCTTCTGTTACGATTCCTGACCAGTCTTATACCTATACAGGGGATCACCTGGAGCCGGAGGTCACTGTCATTTTAAATGAAACTCAGCTGACTGAGGACACAGATTACGAAGTCACCTATGGTAACAATATCGATGTCGGAGTCGAACCCGCTACAGTGACCGTTACCGGAACAGGCGATTATGCTGGTAAAAAGGAGCTGACTTTTACCATTGTACAAGCCTTGCAGCCCATCACAGCCTCAGACCTGACTCTGCCCTACCCCGAGAGCGGGAAAATCATGGTTTCCGGCAATCAGGGCCAACTGTCTTACACGAGCTCAGACCTGTCAGTAGCTGAAGTAGATGATTCCGGCAATGTCACGGCAAAGAAAAAGGGTACGGCGACGATCAAGATCACGGCGGCGGAGACAAAGAATTACAAGAAGACAGAAAAAGAGATCACCGTGACAGTTGTTAAGGGAACTCAGGCCATCACAGCCTCCGACCTGTCCCTGACCTACCCGGAAACCGGATTTATCAATGTTTCCGGGAATGTAGGTGATCTGACTTATGAATCAGCCAATGAAAAAGTCGCCACGGTTGATACCGACGGAAAAGTGACGGCAGCGGGAGCGGGTGACACAGTGATCTTGATCACGGCATTGGAGACAGATAATTATAATAAGGCAACGAAAGAGATCACGGTTAACGTTGCCAAAGCGGCCCAGCCCATCACAGCCTCCGACCTGTTTCTGACCTACCCGGAAACCGGATTGATCAATGTTTCCGGGAACGCAGGTGATCTGACCTATGAATCAGCCAATGAAAAAGTCGCCACGGTAGATACCGACGGAAAAGTGACGGCAGCGGGAGCAGGTGCCACAAAGATCTTAATCACGGCAGAGGAGACAGGCAATTACAAAAAAACAACGAAAGAGATCAGAGTTAACGTCGCTAAAGCAGCCCAGTCCATCGCAGCCACCGACCTGTCCCTGACCTACCCGAACAGCGGAAAAATCACAGTTTCCGGGAACGCAGGTGATCTGACCTTTGAATCAGCCGATGAAAAAGTCGCCACGGTGGATACTGCCGGCAAAGTGACGGCAACGGGAGCAGGTGACACAAGGATCTTGATCACGGCATTGGAGACAGATAATTACAAAAAGGCAACGAAAGAGATCACGGTTAACGTTGCCAAAGCGGCCCAGCCCATCACAGCCTCCGACCTGCTTCTGACCTACCCGAACAGCGGAAAAATCACAGTTTCCGGGAACGAGGGTGATCTGACCTATGAATCAGCCGATGAAAAAGTCGCCACGGTGGATACCGAAGGCAAAGTGACGGCAAAGGGAGCAGGTGATACAAAGATCACAATCACAGCGAAGGAGACAGATAATTACAAAAAGGCAACGAAAGAAATCATGGTTAGTGTTGCCAGGGTAGCTCAGACCATCACAGCCTCCGGCCTGTCTCTGACCTACCCGAACAGCGGAAAAATCACCGTTTCCGGGAACGAGGGTTCACTTACATATAAATCCTCCAATACAGCAGTCGCCACGGTGGATTCTGCCGGTAAAGTGACGGCAAAGGGCGGTGGCACGGCAAAGATCACGATCACGGCAGCTGCAACATCCAATTACAATGCAGCGGCAAAGACGATCACCGTAAAAGTTGCCAAAGCGGCCCAGTCCATCACAGCAAAATCCGCGGCGTCTTCAGTATTTGTCGGAAAAACAACGACAGTATCTGTTACAGGAGCCAAGGGAACCACGTCCTTCAAGTCTTCTGACACCACCATCGCCACAGTATCATCTGAAGGCAAAGTAACGGGAAGGAAGGGCGGAACAGTCAGGATCACGGCGACATCCGCCGCAACTGCACAGTACAATGCTACCTCAATGACGGTCACGATCAAAGTGATCCCTATAGTAACTCCATCCCTGACTGCAGCCAACCAGGCAGCCGGCATTAAGCTGACCTGGAAGAAGGCCGTCGGGGCGGCAGGCTATAAGATTTACCGCAACTCCACCCTGATCAAGACTATCACCGGCGACAGTACCGTTACCTATGTGGATACTAAAGCCAATACAAACATGACGAGGTATATTTACAAGGTCGCAGTGAAGGGACCTGACGGAGACAGCCCTCTCGCCAGATCAGTCACTGCCTACAGGGTAGACAGACCGGTGCTTTCTTCTGTGACAAACAGCGCCGCCTCCGTGATAACTGCCAAATGGACTGCCATCCCAAGGGTAAACGGCTATCAGATCAAGTACAGCACGAGCAAAACCTTTGCATCAGGAAACGGGACAGTCAGCGCAAACAACTGGACTACAAATACCAAGCTCATCGGAAAACTGACGAAGGGAAAGACCTGGTACGTGAAGATCCGCGCATATAAGCTTGTGGGCAATGGAGTATACTGGTCCGAGTGGAGCCCGGTCAGGACCGTCAGGATCAGCAAGTGAAAATATTCGAAACTGGATATTCAAAGCTGAAACGGAATATACCAAGTGGCATACCATCCCCCCGGGGGGCAGCAATGCTCTCCGGGGGGATTTTGGAGGGGTGATAAAGAACCTTTTTTTACTGATGGAAATGTTTACTGATGGAAAAAAGAAGGTGATCAATATAACAAAGATGATTTTTGAAGATTTTTTTATAGAAGATTACTTCATGACGGCATTACAGCTATCTGGCATAAAAGTACCCCGGGAGCAGAGATACTCTCCGGGGTACTTTTGCAGGGATAGCTGCCAGGGAATCCTTTTTTTCAGTTCATGCCATCCCCGGTTTCTTATGTTGTTAAATGATCAAAACCGGAACAACCGTAGGAAAAACAACAGGTAGTATTAAATTATTCTGTGTAAATTCCTTGGATTAATAACAAAATCCGAGTTAACAGGCTGCTTTTTCAGGGGTTAAATGGGGCCCGGAGGCTTCACGATCATATGGTATGGTCCTGTCTCTTCAGAATTCATTCCCCCGGATCGGTCCGATTCCTTCTACTTAAGATATTTCTTTCGATTGCTGCTGTTATTCTTTTTCAGTTTAAACTTTGTGACCTTTGTGCTGCCGACATAGGATTTTAACTTCTTACGGAATGTTGCCTTGGAAACACTTGTATAATACGGTTTGGTGCAAAAATAATATTCCGCTTCCGGTTCTCCTACTTCATATACAAACTTCGTAAGCTTCTTTGTCATTTTGCCGTTTTTGTACTTATAAAAGATTTTATAAAAAGGCGAGCCTTCAGTCCAGGACCGCTCCTCATAGATTCCTTTTTTTCTGTAATATCCGTAGGGCTCATCGTAGGAGTCTCCCCAAAGAACGCAGGTCACCTTCCCCCCTTTATAGGTCCAGACGCCATATCCGTAATGGGAATCCTCCAGGATCAGCTCCGGAACGTTATTATTGTCGATATAGGCAAGGGCGAATTTCACATTTGCCTTCTTGCTGGATCTGTATGTGACGTAATTGTCATTTATGTCGAGCACTTTCTTCCCCCTCGGGAGGACAGTGACCGTACTTTTTGACAGTTTTTTCTTATAAGCCGCAATCGCTTTGGATTTTGTAGATGCGGCTTCTCCCGGCATGACCGGTATCATGGTGAAAACAAGTGCCAGAATCAACAGTAGTTTCAGGACTCGCCAGGAGCCTGATGATTTCAGTGTGGTTCTCATTGCATCTTCCTCCTTTCGTTGCTGTGTATATTGATCATCATGAGATGCCGGAGCCACCTTAAGCCAGTATTTGTTTACAAGTACAGCCGGTATAAACAATGCTGCCGGCATAAACAATACTGCCGGCATAAACTATGCTGACGGCATACACAATACTGCCGGCATAAACTATGCTGACGGCATACACAATACTGCCGGTATAAACTATACTGCCGGTATAAAAATCCGAAATAATTCTATTTGATCCTCCGCTTTTTACTTTATTCTTCATAGCGCAGGACCCGGGAGCGAGTCTTGAAATATTTGATTACTATAATTTTAAAATACACTTGTTTGAAAGGGAAGTGTTGCAGGCTATGTTGCACGGCTTTTGCTGACTGCGGCTGAGGCTATGACTCTCTGACGACTATGGCGGGCGGCAGAATGCCCGGCAAAAATTTTTGACCTGAGGCAATATTCCGTGCTGAAAAAATAACAAAACGTCATCGTGTAAAATATATAATCATAACAGTTGATGAGAGGCGGTCAGATGGCATTTACTGTTTGATATTTTTTATCGCAACTCGATATATATGTAAAACCACGGCCGGGGAAGCCGGCCGTGGGTACTTTAAGGAATCAGTGAAGAGCTTGAGAAAGGAGCAATGTATATGAAGTACACGAAAGATATGATTATCAGACGATTCAACGCGGGCGAGAAAATGAAGATCGTCGCCTTCTGGGGGCATACTCCCAATCCCGGAAAAATGACGAAAACCTGCTTCAGCCAGTGGTACGCCTGCAAGTTTGAAGTTGACGGTGTTATGTACCATACCGCAGAGCAGTATATGATGGCTCAGAAAGCGATCCTGATGGGCGACACCACCACATGCAGGGAGATTATGGCGGCGTTCAATCCCAGGGAGTACAAGAAGCTGGGACGTAAGGTTCGGAACTTTGACCCGGTTCTGTGGGACCGTGAGAAGTATAATGTGGTTCTCCGGGGAAATCTGGCCAAATTCTCTCAGAATCCCAGACTGCTTGAGTTCCTGGACAGCACCGGAGACAGTGTGCTGGTCGAAGGAAGCCCATACGATGCAATCTGGGGAGTGAAGCTGGAAAGCAAAGACCCCAGGGTGCTTAACCCCAATCAGTGGCGGGGAGAAAACCTGCTTGGCTTCGCCCTGATGGAAACCCGTGATATTTTGCGTGAGCGCAGGCAAAACAAATAAAGGAATAGTAGTATAATAAAGTCAGTTGTATATTAGAAGAGACAGAGGAAGGGGACGGTTCTCTGTCTCTTTTCGATAATTACTTTCCGGAGGCGGGATAAATTGATACAAGAGCGTTATGATATTCAGACAGCGGCCGCATGGATTCTCGGCCATGCCAGGAATACAGGAATTCCGGATCTGCCCGAGGATCTCCGGACTGGAACGGTAGATCAATATTCGGAAGAGGAACAGAGGCAGATTGTCCTTACAGGACAGGAAGCCGGGCTGACACTGTATCCGTTTAAACTTGGCACACAGTCCCTTGCCAGGACCCGAAGGGTGCTTGGATTCCTGCATTCTGTTTATTTTGAGACGATGCTGGATGTCGGAAGCGGGCGCGGTGTGTTTTTGATCCCGTTTATGAAGGAGTTTCCCTGGGTAAGTGTGACAAGTCTTGAGCTCCTGGAAAAACGGGTCACCTTCCTGAATGAACTGGCTGATGGCGGATTCGGGCAGCTTCATGCGCAGCGGAAGGATATCTGTGACCAGCCTTTTCCTGATAACAGTTTCGATGTTGTCAGTATGCTCGAGGTTCTGGAACATATTCCACAAGCGGAGAAAGCTGTAGCTGCGGCTGTGAGAATGGCAAAGCAGTATGTTGTGGTAACTGTCCCGTCCAAACCGGACAATAATCCGGAACACATACACCTTCTGACAAAGGACAGGCTGACTCAGATGTTCAATGAGTCCGGCTGCAGGAAACTGCACTTTGACGGGGTGGATGGGCACTTGTTTATGACAGCGGTGATTTCTCCCTGAAAGGCTTGACTTTCATGATATGTCTATTTTCCTCTCATTGCTGTCCTGGCACACAGAGATGGAACGCAGCCGACGCGCCTTTTTGTGCAGCCTTTGCACTACAGTCCTGGCACACAGACATGTTTGCGGGCACTCGCCCATGACGACAGGTATGAAGAATAATCATTTCATCAGACAAATTGAAGACTGCGTCCCGGATTCTCCATCGGAAGAAATCGAGTGGAAAAAAATAGTGCCGATTTTTGCTCCCACCTGCTTTTCTCAAATGAAAACAATCCGGCAGAATCCTGCCTTTCATGGGGAAGGGGACGTCTTCACCCACACGCAGATGGTCTGCAGGGAACTTGTCAGTATGCCGGAGTTTCATAAACTGCAGAAGAGGCAGAGGACAGAGCTGTTTCTGGCTGCTGTTCTCCATGATATAGGAAAGGTGAAAACAACCCGGCGCCGGTATGGAGAATGGGTTTCTCCCCATCATAGCTCAACCGGCAGTCAAATCGTCAGGGAATTCCTCTGGCGGGACTGCGGACTGTGCGGAAGCCCGGACCTGATCTCTTTTCGGGAAACTGTCTGCGCCCTGGTCCGTTCTCACATGCTTCCTGTACATCTGATGGATCGGAACCATCCCGAACGGTTAGTCAGGAAGACGGCTGCGATAGGAGAACTGGCTCCGGATTTTTCGTGGAAGCTGCTCTGTATCCTCGCGGAAGCAGATGTGAGGGGACGGATAGCGGATGATATCAGGGCAGGGGTGGAAAAGGTACAAATGGCCTGTCTGATGGCTGAAGAGGCAGGATGCTGTGAGACTCCCTATCCTTTTTCGGACAGCTATTCCAAACATGCCTATCTGTCCGGAAGGAATGTTCAGCCGGATCAGATCCTCTATGATGATACATGGGGCAAAGTTATAATGCTGTCCGGCCTTCCGGGAACAGGAAAAGATACCTGGATTCAGAAGAATCATCCGGAACTGCCGGTCCTGTCGCTGGATGATCTACGCGCCGAACTGCGGATCAGTCCCCATGATAATCAGGGAAAACTCATTCAGGAGGCGCGGGAACGGGCGAGGACCTATTTGAGAATGAAACAGCCTTTTATCTGGAATGCGACCAGCCTGACAGACAAGACAAGGGAAAAAAACATCGCTCTGTTTGAGCGGTACGGCGCCAGTGTCCGGATTGTCTATCTGGAAACTGATTGGCAGATGAGAGTCGAACGCAACAGAAAAAGGACAAATGCAGTTCCGGAGAGCAAAGTGGGCCGGATGCTGGCCAAAACGGTGCCGCCTGCGCCCGACGAGGCCCGGGAGGTTGAATGGCTCTGTGTGTGAGTGCGAAATGCTCGCAAAAAATTAGCAGATCCCGGACG
>Ga0256407_10009660_pt1 | contig 13754 bp, 8 predicted proteins | sample RumenRJG_04DNA_FD_193489 | JGI IMG/M metagenome (GOLD analysis project Ga0256407, IMG submission 193489) | Bovine rumen microbial communities from Lethbridge, Alberta, Canada - RJG_04 | ecosystem: Host-associated > Mammals > Digestive system > Stomach > Rumen | place: Canada: Alberta | collected... | reverse complement strand
ATTAAATATTATTTTTTTTTTTGTAAATTTAAATTTATATATTATAAAATTAAATTATTCAAAAAAAAAACTTATAAAAATATTATTTTAAATATATTTATTTATAAAATAATTATTTAAAAATGAAAAATAAAAATTTATTAAAACATAAAAGAAATAGACAATATGAAGAAATAACAAAAGAATTTTCAGAAGCAGGATTAAATTTATCAGAAATAAAAATAGAAGACTTTGCAGAGAGTAGAAAAAAAGAAATATTTAAATTTCAAGAAATACTAAATAATAAATATTCAACAAAAAGTGGCCATCAATTATTACCAAAGCATATGAGAAGAAGACAAATGTCACATAATCCATTTAGAATACCTAGAAAAAATAGATTAAGTAACTTAACAGTTAATGTAAAATCAAAATGTAATAAACATAAAAGAAAATTAAAAAATTTAAAAAAATCATATATTAGAAGAGCAACAAAGCAAAATTGGTTAGAAAATCATTTATGGTTATCAAAAAGATTTGTAATGAAAAAATTTTTAGATTATTATACAATTCCTTATAAAAGAAGAGATAAAGGATATAAAGCTTGTTATAAATATTGGGAATATGATTCTGTTATAAGTGATATTTCTTATTATGATTATTTTATTGTTACTTGTGAAAATATTCAGAATTTTTTAAATGAAATTAAAGAAAAACATATTATTTTAAATATTAATTTTGATAAAGAATTTAAATGCTATGAATTGGATATTTATGATAAAGGAAATTTAATTGGTCCTGTAAAAATTTGGTTTTATAAAAATTTTGTTTTTTTTATGAATATTTGCTTTATTTCTAAAGATATTAAGGAAATGTTAGAAAGTTTTAAAGGAATTGAATTTAAATTTACTCATTATATAAATGCTTTTATTTTATCTGGAAAAAAATCTTTAGAGAAAATTTTTAATATTTTTAAAAGTTGTGAAAATGATAATTTTAAATATGAAATTTTAATAAATAAAAATAAATTTATTGATTATTTTGAAAAATGTGAAGATGGTTATATGGAAGTATTTAAATTAAATCAACCAACAAGTCAATTTAGAATGAATGAATTAATTTTTAGAAATTGTTTAAAAGAACAAAATAATTCAATTAATGATAATAATAATATTAATACTTCATATATAAAATCAAATTTATATATTGAAGATTTTTTAAAAATATTTATTGATAATTCAAAAATTCCTTCAGATGAATTATTTAAATCTACAGATAAATCATTAATTGAATTTGATAATATTACAGAAAGAACTACATTTATGCATAGGAAAAAAGTAGATTTAAAATCTTTAAATAATAAAATTTCTCAATCAATTAAAAATAAAAATAATAAAAATAATAAAATTGAATTAATTCAAACTAAAAAAGATTATCCAAAAGATAAAAAGATTGATTTAAAATCAAAAGATATGACAAGTAATTCTAAAATACAAACATATTTTTGTTTAATGAAAAAAAATATATATTATAAAGAAGGAAATGATATAAAATATAAAGAATTATATATAATATTATTTCAAAGAGGTTTTTGTACTGATTTATTTAGAAGATTTGTTTATTTAAATACAAAAGCAATTGGAATGAAAGATTTAGAAAGATATATGACACAATATAATCAATTAAATTTTCCAAAAGACTATCCTGGAACATTAATATATAAAAAATATATTATGGATAAAACAAAAAGAATACTTTCAAAATATTTTAAAAAACCACCAAGTAAAAGAGTTAATTATCAACTTATTTTAAATCCTTCTCCTTTTTATCCATCTTGGAATTATACAAATAATCAAACAATTGTAAAAAGTATTGATGATAATTTAAATAATATTATTTCTATTCCTTCAGTTAATTGTTTATTAAATCAAGAAAAATTAAAAAAAATTGTTCATTTGACAAAAAATGATAATGGAAAAAATAATATTTATTTACTTTGTATTAATTTTCTTACTATTCAACAAGGTGTACCTAAATTTAATGATTTAATTTGTCTACCAAATGAAAATGATATAGATTTATATATTAAATTTAAGGAAAATAAAATAAATTTAAATAAAAATTTATTTAGTGATTTAAATTTAAATGATTCAATTGTTGATTTAAATACTTTTGAAAATATGAATAAAAAATTTTATATAGAAGAAGAAATTCATAAAAAAAATAAAAAAGATAAAAATAAATATTTTAATGTAGAATTATTATCAATATTAGATTATTATAATTCTAATTATTCAAAAAAAGTTGAGAATAAAATAATTAATACAGATTTAACAATAAATATAAATTCAAATATTTCTAGAAAAATAATTGGATTTGTAACAACAGGTTTATATGATTATTCTATGAATAAAGGAAAAGGAATTGGATATATACAATTAAATCAATATGAAAAAATAATAAATTTGAAGAAAAAATTTAATTTATCATTTATTCCATTATTATTAAGAAGTAAAAATTCTAAAAATTATTATTTAATTCAAATTAATGATTAATATTATTTTTAAAATGTCTAATAATAAATAATATATATTTTTTAATAATATTAAAAATAAAAAATTATATTAATTTAATAATAATCTATCTAAATATAATTTAATCTTATTTTTTCAATAGAATCACTTTTATTTATATAACTTATTTTTTTTTTTTTAAATTTTTATCTAAAGCTTTATTTAACTCCTTCATACTATCAATTTTTTCATTTTGAGAAATTCCATATTTTTCTTCAATTTCCTTTGCTCTTTGAATGATATTTTCAGATGTTTTTTTTAATAAAGCTTTTCCTAAATTCATTTTTTGAATCTCAATTGAAGTATTCAATCTTTGTATTAATCTCATTTTTTTTTCATCACTCATTGTTGGTTTTTCTTTAATATTCAAAACAATTTTATCAAATTTTGGTTTTTTTTTTTCATAATTATTATCTTCTATATCATCAAATTCTTCTTCAACAACATCAACATCTCCTTTTAGATTCATAATTTGATGTAAAACTTCAGGTTGTTTTTTTTCTTTATTATGATTTTGTTCAAAAAATTTTAAAGGATCATGTTCAATATTATTTGAAACTGCTTTTCTTATTGGAAATTTATTATCATTATTTAAATTATTTTCTTGTTTACCATAATTTTTACTTAATTTTTTCCTTAATTCTCTTGCTTTTTCTGCCATTATATTATTAATTAAAATATTTTTTTTTGAAGTAAAAATAAAAATATAAATATAACTTATAATATTATATTTTCTTATTTTTTTAAATTAAATTTATTTAATTGTTTATTTTATTTCTATTTTGATATTCTTCAATAATATTTTGATCAGTCATTTCTTCTAATTCTTCTGTTTCATCTAATTGAAATTGAGTTATTGTACATTCTGCTAAATAAACATGAAATGATGCTAAATTGTTTATAATTTCTTTTGTAAATGATTTAACAATTCTTCTATTTCTTATTCCATTTAATTCTTTTAATCTTTCATATTCTTCAATTAAATTATTTAGATAAAAAGAATATAAATTTTTATCATTAATTATATTTTTTGTTTCATTTGGTAACATTAAAGAAAAAGCTAAATCTTTATTTTTTAATAATGTAATATTATCAATAGATTTATTTTCAAGTTCCCAATTATCTATATTTTGACTTTGAAATAAATTATTTTTTTTATATAATAAATAATCATAATTTTTAATAAAAGTATTTTTATTTTTCTCAACTTTATTAACTAATTTTTCAAGTGAATTTAATTCATTTTTAATATATCTAAAATGTTCTCTAATTTGAATATTTATAATAGAAGAAGTTTTTTTTTCAATATCAGACCAATCACTCATTAATTTATTTAAAGCATAAAATGAATCAATTGTATTTTGATTATCATTATATTGTTCACTCATTTTTCCTAATGATTTCCATATTTCTGAAATATTTTTCATTTGATCACTAACACTAATCATAGTATTTATTAAATTTTTATATGCTTTTGTTATATTTGATAAATTAATTTGATAATTTAAACAATTTTCTTTAATTAATTTAAAATATTCTTCTTTATCATTTGATAAAGATATTTTTATAAAACCTGTTTTTGTTTTAAAATCATTGATAAATTTAGGTGATTCAATTTTATTATATTCATTTTTTTTATTATTAAAATCATCCTCATTATTAATAGAAAGAAAATCATAAAAAGCTTCATTACTTCTTAATAAAGGATGAATAGAAATACCATTTAAAAATTTTTCCAAAGCTCTAAGTCTTTTACTAATTAATTCTTCATTAAATCTATATCCAAAATTTTTTTTTGGCATAGGTGGAATAACCATTTGAGGATAAATATTACTTAAAAAATTTTTTAACCATTCAAAATCACTATATCTTTTTCTAACATTTAAATTTAAAGGAATAGTATTTATTGAATATGTAACATATGATCTTGAAAAAAAACCTCCTTCAACAACTAAAGGATATCCTAAATTAATTTTTATATGATTTATATTTGTTATTTTAGTTGTATCATTTGTTTTACATAAAATAATTTCATTAACTGGTTTTTGTTTATTATCATTTATATTATTATTGATTTCTTCATTATTATTATTATTTAAATTTTCATTATTTTCATTTATATTTTCAATTGGGTAATCATTAATATTTATTTGTTCATTATTTTTATTATTATTTGATTTGTATTTTGATATAAATTCTTCTACAGTTAATTTTAATTCTGAAAAAGACCAAGTATTTAAATCAGTTCCATCTTCCCCTTTTTTTTCTTGTAAATATGCCATAAATTCATCAGCATCATAATTATTATCAAGAATTTTATTTCTTAAATATTCTTGTTTTTCTTCTATATTATCCATATATAAATTATTAAATATTAAAAAAAAAAATAAAAATTTATAAATATTATTAAATACAATATAAAATATACAAAAAAACTACTGACAACTTTTAGATAAATTAATTTGACTTTTATTATTTTTATTTACAGAAGTATCAGCAGTATTAAAATTTTTTAATTTCCCATTAATCCAAATTCCTTTAATAATTTTATCATTTTTAATATAAACTCCATTTCCATGTTGTTTCCCATTAATCCAAAAACCTTCATAAATTTTATTTTTATCCCAAACATATTTTCCAAAACCATTTCTTAATCCTTTATGAAATTCCCCTTCATAATAAGATCCATCTAAATAAGTAAAAATTCCCTTTCCTTCAATTTCTCCATTAACCCAATTTCCTTTATAATATCTTCCTTCTTTCCAAAAATATTCTCCTTTACCATTAAATTTATCATTTTTAATTTCTCCTTTATAATATGAACCATCATTCCATATTAATTTACCTAATATTTTATTATTATTTTTAAATAAACCTTTAAAATGTGATTTATCAATATAAATTTCTTCACCTTCTCCTTCTTTTTTATCATTTAACCAATTTCCTATATAAATATTTCCATTTGAATGAACGAATGTTCCTTTTCCATTTGCTGTTCCATTTATAAAATTTCCTATATAATAATCTCCATTTGACATAAAAAATCTCCCATTACCATTTAATTTATTATTGAAAAATATTCCTTCTATTTTTGAACCATCTTCTTTATATATTATACCATATCCTATGAAATTTTTGTAAATGTCATATGAACCTATATATATGTCTTTGTTTATTGATTTATTTATGTATACTGGTGGGGATTTATATGTGTATTTTAATTTTATTTTTGGCTCAGGAATGTATTTTCCATATTTTTTTTCTACTATTTTTGAAAGTTTTTCACCTTTATTATTTAATAATATTGTTTTAAATGTATTTTCATCAATTATATTTGATTCTAATTCAAATATTATTAAATTTAAATAAAATGATAATTGCTTTTGTAATTTTGAACGAGATATTTTACCTTTGATTATTGATTGTATTTTTATTATTTTATTTATATTGTTAGGTTTGTTATAATATTCTGTAATTAATTTACTATTTTCTTGGAAATGAGATATTTTTAAAAATCTATCTTTTTTTTCATTTTGATTTTCATTTTCTATTTTTTTTTGAGCAATTTTTATTTGTGTTGAATTTTCTTTAGGTTGACAACAACTTGAATTATTGCCCATTTTTTTATTTTAAAATCGAATTAATTAATTAATAATATTATTTTAAATATTTTTTAATCAATTTTTTAAAATTGAAACTGTCACAATTTATTTTTTTTTTAATTTAAATCAAAAAAAACGACATTTTTAATTTAAATAAACAATGAAAGATAATTCGAATAATAAACAACATAATAATTCAAAATATCAAAATCAAAATTCACAAAAAGAAATAAATGTATTTACATGTCCAAGTTGTAAATCATTATTTAATAAAAATAAAAGAATTCCTATAAATTTACCATGTGGACATGTAATTTGTAAAGAATGTATAAAAAATAATTTATGTCCAATTGATGAATTAATTTTTAATTATGAAAATTCTAATTTTCCTATTTGTCAAACAATACTTCAATATCTTCCTGAGGAAAAAGTAAAAAAATTTTTATGTAAATGTTTTGAACATAAAAGAATTAAATTTATATGTGAATATGATAATGAAATGTTTTGTTCAAATTGTTGTGTAAAACATAATAATTCTCCACATAAAATTTTTCCTTTTAATCCTAATATAATATCTTTATCAAATGAGTTACAAAATATTTTAAATAATGCTGAAAATAGAATATTTGATTTAAATGAAAAAATTAATTATATTAGTGATTTGAAAAATAAATTAAATGAATTAACAGATGAACAAATTAAAGAACTTAATTTAAATTATAATCATTTAATAAATGAATTAATGAAACATAAAAACTTTTTAGAAGATAGAATTAAAGAAATATATAATTCTCAAAAAGGAATAATGAAAAATTGTAAAGATAATATAATAAAAGAAAAAGAAAATATAAATAATTTATCAAGAAAAATAATTAATTTATTAAATCATATTGAAAATAATAATGAAATTTATTATGATAAATGTATTAAAGATAAAAATGAAATAATAAAAAATTGGGAAAATTTTTTAAAAAATTCAACAGCTCTTTCAACAAAATTATTCCATAGTGATTTATTTAGATATCCAATAATAAAATATACAATTAATGAGTCAATACTTAATGAAATAATTTCAATTAAATCTTCAAATTTAAAAGAAAAAAGTAAAACACAAAATGATTTTTATGTAAATGATCATAAAAATAATAATAATATAAAAAATAATTGTAATTATTTTACTGATTCTACACATGAAAAAACTACTAGAAATAGTAATCCTTCAACAAAAAGAAAAGAGAGTGTTCAATCAAATCATAATACAAATAATAATGAAAATAAATTTTTTGGAAATGATATAAAAAGAGATTATAAACCTATTTTAATGAATGATTCTAATGATAAATATAAATATGTTGCATTAAATCTTAGAACAAATAATAATTATAATTCAAATACTAATTTTTATAAAAATAAACTTGTATGCAATAGTGAAGGGAGAGATAAAAAAATTTTAAAAAATTACAAAGATACTTTAAATTTTTCTAAATAAAGAGATTAATATTATTTGTATATTTATGTTTTATCAAAATAAAATATAAATATATATATCTCAATCTTATTTTTATATAAATTTTATAATGAATAGATTTTTATGGAAAATAATAAATAAATAAAATTAATATATAAATTTTTAAAATAAAAAAATTATTTTTTTTTATTAAAAAATGGATTATTCAAAACATGATATGATTATAATGATTTTAGATTATTTATATAATAATAATTTAATAGATTCATTAATAACTTTAGAAAATGAAACAAATATTAGTTTATTTTCATATAACAAAGAAATTTCTTTTTTAAGAAAATTAATAATTGATGGAATTTGGGATGAAGTAATAAATTTTTTATCTCCATTAAAGGAAAATAAAAATTTTAATTATCAATTAGCAATTTATTATATAAGATTTCAAGAATTTTTTGAATTATCAGAAAGTAATGATGATGTTTCAAAAGAAAAATTAGAATCAAAATTATTAAATTTAAAAAAAGCATGTAATAAAGAACAATTTAACGAAGTAGTAAAAATTTTTCAAAAAAATAGTATTAAAGAAATAGAAAATTATAAGAATTGGAGTATATTTACAGGTAGATATAATACATTTGAAAATATAAGAGAATTAATGAAATCAATTTATCCTATAAATGAAGAAAATGAAAGAAAAACTGAGAAAAATATTTTAAAAAAATGCATTGAAAAAATTACAGGGAATGATAATTATAATAAAGGAAATATAATAAATCCTGTTAATGATTTTATAAATAAAAAAGAAGAAAAAGAAAAAAGTGCATTTGAATTAAGAAATATTAATTATAATAATACATCAATAGATACAACTAAAATAAATAATAATAATTTAGATATAAGTGATTCAACTGGAAATTTACAAGAATTATATTCAATGCTTAATAAAAGAAAAATTGAAAGAGAAAAAGAAAAAGAAAAAAATAGAATAACACAATTTAATGCATATAAACAAATAAAACAAAATAAAGATTCAAAAATAGAAATTGAAGCCAAACCAAAACAGAAAAAAAAATAAAAATTAATTAAATATGTTTTTATATATTAATTAATATGATTTATATAATTTTAAATATTTAAATTATTAAAAAAAAAAATAATATATTTTTCTTATATTTTAAATTTAATATTATAAATGTCAACATGTATATGTAATTGTTCATGTCATTGTGAAGAAGAAAAAAATTCTATAATTCTTGAATTAAAATCAAAAACTTTTGAAACTGAACAACAATTAAATAATTTAATTTGTGTAGAAGAATATAATAAACAATTAAAAAGTGATAATTTAAAATTAATAGAAGAAAAAAATAATCTTGAATATCAGTTAAAACAATCACATGAATTTTATGAAAAAACTCTTTCTGATCTTAGAACTGAAAATGAGACTTTAAAAGAAGATTTAGAAAATAAAAAAGTAATTAATAAAAAATTATTTGAAGAAAATGAAAATTTGAAAAATCAACTTTCTAAATTAATAGAAGATCATGATTATTTAAAAGTAGATTTTGAAAAGTTATTAGTTGAAAATAAAAATTTTCAAAATGAAAATAACAAATTTATTTCTGAAATAACAAATTTAAAACTTGAAAATTCAAAAATGGAAGAAAGTTTAAATGAATTAAATTGTCTTTTTGAAAATTCAAAAAAAGATAATGAAAATTTTACAAGATTAAATCAAGAATATATAAAAGAAATAGAAAATTTAAGTGAAGCTCTCAAAAATTTAAATAATAATTTTGATAGTTTAAAAGAAGAAAATGAAAAATTAAATCAAATAATAAATGATAATGAAATTGAAATTAATAAATTAAAAAGAAATTATGAAAAAGTTAATCAAGATTATATTAAATTAAACCAAGAAAAATTAACATTAAATTCTGAACATACTAAATTAAGAAGTGGAAATAATAAATTAAATTTAGAACATAATAAATTAATAGATGATTATAGAAAATTAAATAATCTTCATAATAAATTAAATGAAGAGTATAATAAATTAAATGATGAACATAATCAATTAATTAATGATAATAATAAATTAAATGATTCACATAATAAATTATTAGAATCTCATAATAAATTAAATGAAGAACATAATAAATTAACAGATAATCATAATCAATTAATTGAAGATAATAATAAATTAAATGAAGAACATAATAAATTAAATCAATCTCATAATCAATTAATTGAAGATAATAATAAATTAAATGAAGAACATAATAAATTGAAGGATGATAATAATCAATTAATTGAAGAACATAATAAATTAAATGATGATTATAATAATTTAAATGATAAATATAATAAATTAAATGAAGATCATAATAAATTGAATGATGATAATAATCAATTAATTGAAGAACATAATAAATTAAATGATGATTTTAATAATTTAAATGATGAATATAATAAATTAAATGAAGAAAATAATCAATTAAATAATGAACATAATCAATTAAGAAATCAACATAATAAATTAAATGATGATTATAAAAAGAGTTTAGATGATATTAATTCTTTAAATAAAGAAATTGAAAAACAAGAAGAAATTAATAAAAATACAAAATTAACTTTTGAAAATGAAATCACAAATTTAAATAATAATTTCCAAGATAAATTAACAAATTTAAATGAAAAATATCAAAATGATTTAAATGATTTAAATCAAAAAACACAGAATCTTGAAGGAGAAAAAAATACTTTAAAAGATAAAAATGCTCAATTACTTTTAGATAATAAAAAATTAGTAAAAATATCAAAAGACCTTCAAAAAAAACAAGATGAACAAAAAGAATTATTAAACCAAATTGCATATCAAAATAATCAAAATCAATATATCCCAAATCAAAATAATCAAAATCAATATATTCCAAATCAAGATAATACAAATGAAGAAATTGAGTTAAAAAAAAATTCAACAATTTTAAGAAATAGAAAAGAAAATCCAAGTATTTTATTATCAAATAGAACAAAAACAAATTTATATGATAATAATAATAATAATGAATTATATTATAATGAAGGTTATATAAATGAACCAAATTATATTAATCAAAATGGAAATAATAATAATGGAAGTAGATATCAAGATTATAATAATAGAATTTATAATAATAATAATGATTCATTAAATTTTTCAAATCCTTTAAATTATAATAGAATTCCTTCAAATAATCAAAGTGAAATTTATAATTTTGAAAAAAATTTATATCCAAATCAAAATAATAATTTAAATCAAAATTCATATTCATCACATAATTCAACTTTTTATTCACCTAATTCAATGAGAAATACAAATTTATCAATTTCTCCAAATCGAAATTTAAATAATATTTCATATTCACCAAATCATTATAATTACGATAAACCATATATTTCTCAAAGTACAAAAAATATTTTTAAATCTCATAATCTAAAATATTCATTAAATGAAAAAACATATCAAACAACACATTTAAATAGTCCATATCAACAAAGAAATCCAAATCCTTTAGAAAAAAATTATAATTTATCAAATTCTTCTTCATTAAATAATTTAAGTAATGGAGGAAATTATATAAATTATAAAAAAATAAATTCTTGTAAATGTGATTGTCATTGTTGTGAATTATATTGTTGTCAAGAATTATTAAAAGAATGTCAAATTAATGGTCAGTCAGATAAATTATGTATTGAAAAATTAATTAGAAATAAAGATTTTTTAATGGATGAAAATGGTAAATTAAAAAAACATATTTTAATTTTAACTGATCAAAATCAAAATTTAATTTGTGAATTAGAAACTATTGTTTCTTCTTCTGATTGTTGTACAATTGATATTAATCATAATGGTATTAATCATTTAAATAATGTTATTAATGATAATAGGTGTAGATTAGAAAAATCTCTTGATGATCTTGAGAAAACTATTAATCAAAGGAAAATTGAATTAAATTAGATTTTTTAAATATTGTTTATTTATAGTTTTTTAAATTAATATTTTTTTTTTGATAAATATATAATAATAAAATATATATAAAAATAATTAAAAATGTTTATTTTTTATTATTTAAAATTTTAATAATAACTTTTTTTTTAAATAATGGAAAGAATTAATGAAAATGAGGCAGCTCCTATAATATATAATTTTAATCCAGATAATATTTTAAGATGTCCTGAATGTAGTTTGATATGTTCATTAAAATTAAATTATTTAAAAGATGGACAATCAAAAATATTATATAATTGTGAAAGGAATCATTCAGGAAATAAACCTTTAAAAAATTATTTAGATAATAATATTAATAATGCTCTCTCAAAAAAAAAATGTAATGAATGTCAAAAAAATATAAATCAAATTAATGGTGATTTTTTTTATTGTTCAAAATGTGATTATTTTTTATGTAATTTATGTCAAATAAAGCATCCAAATGGAGATAAACATAATGTTATAAATTATAAGAAATATGATACAATATGTAAAAAACATGGAAATACTTTTAGTTTTTATTGTAATGATTGTAAAAATAATATTTGTATTTTTTGCCAAGGTGAACATAAAAATCATAATATAAAAAATTTATTTGATGTAAATTTTTCTGATGAAGAAAAAAGAAACATCAAAAATAAAATGAATGAAATATATTTGACATTATCAAATTTGGATTTATTAATTAATAATTTATCATCAATAATAAAACAATTAAAAGAATCTATTGAAATATTTAAATTTTATAATTATTTATTATCTACATATGACTATGAAGAAAAACAACATAATTTAAATTACTATTTAATTGAAAATATTAAAAATTTCCAAGAATTATTAAGATTAAACCCAATTGATTCCTTTAATTCTCTTAATAATCAATTTAATAAATGTAATACTATTTTTCAAAATATAAGTAATATCAATTTGAATAAAAATATAAAAAATGATTATATAATTCTTGATATGACTGAAAATCCATATTATATAAATAAATTAAAAGATGGAAGATTAATGTGTGGATTTGAAGGAGGATCATTAAAAATATATAAAAAAGATACTTTTGAAGTTCAATTAACAATTAATGAACATAAAAAAAGTATTTATTTCTTTAATCAATTACATGATGAGAGAATAATAACTTGTTCAACAGATAATACAATGAAAGTTATAAAATTAATTGAAAATAATAAATATAAAGTTAATGATACTTTAATTGGACATTCATCTTCAGTATGTAAGGTTATTGAAATAAAAAATAATGAATTAGTTTCAATTTCAGATGATAAATCAATAAAAATATGGAAATTAAATGAAAATAAATTTAATTGTATAAATACTAAAATTATATCTACATTAGATTATTCAACTTATAATATGATTAAAATAAATGAAAATGAATTTGTTACTTCATCAAGTTCAGATAAAATATTATTTTTTTGGAATTCTAATAATTATTCAAATAATATTAAAATTAATAATTTAGAAATAAATTCAAATCCAAATAATATGATTTTGTTAAATAATGATTTATTATGTGTTGCTGGGGAATCTAATAAAGGTTTTTTTTTAATAAAAATTTCTACTCATCAATTAATTAAAAAAATTAATGGACCAAAATATATTAATTCAATGTTTTATTCCTTTGAAAATATATTTTTATGTTCAATTAGTAATGAAAATATTAATAAAGAATTAGTGACTTCTTTGGTTAAATATAAGTACGAAAATGGAGAATTAAAAATATTATTTGAAAAAATGAAAGGAATTGAAGAAGATTTTGATTCAGTAATCGAAATAAATGATAAAATAATATCTATTGGATTCTCCTATTTTATCAGATTAATATCATAAATAATTAATATTCTTATATTTTTAATTATATTTTATCCTATTATTTTTTTTATAAATAAATAACAGAATATTAATATATTTCATTGAATTAGTTTAATTAGATAAATTATTCTTTCTCAAAAATTAAATAATTACATTTATTTAATTAAACTTATTTTATTAATCAAAAATATTAAAAGAAAAATATTTAAATAATCAAATATTTTTTTAATTATATTCAATCAAGTTTTAAATTGGGGATTGGGGAT
>Ga0256407_10009659_pt1 | contig 13756 bp, 15 predicted proteins | sample RumenRJG_04DNA_FD_193489 | JGI IMG/M metagenome (GOLD analysis project Ga0256407, IMG submission 193489) | Bovine rumen microbial communities from Lethbridge, Alberta, Canada - RJG_04 | ecosystem: Host-associated > Mammals > Digestive system > Stomach > Rumen | place: Canada: Alberta... | reverse complement strand
CAATGTTTTTCTGCCTGAAAGTGAGGCCTTCGATTGTCGGTGTGCTCTCTGACTCATCGAGGCTTCGCGAGCGAATGGTGAACAAGCCCTGCGGCCGCTTTTGGAGGAACATAATTACGAGGAAGAGAACGATTGCCTTTGCGATGTTTGCCGAAGTTCCGAACTGAATCGCGGCATTGCTCATTCCGATTAGGAGTGCGCCCGCAATAGATCCGGCAAGTTTGCCAACGCCACCAAGAACGACGACCATGAATGTATCGACGATATAGTTTTGTCCGAGCGAAGAGCCGACCGGTCCCAAAAGACAGAGTGCTGCACCCGCAACTCCCGCAAGGCCTGAGCCGATTGCAAAAGTAAGTGTGTCAATCCGGTTTGTGTGGATTCCAAGGCACTGAGCCATGGATCGGTTCTGCATGGTTGCCCGGACTTTTTTTCCGTAAGAAGTTTTGTACATCAAAAGGTACATTAAAAGAAGACAGAATGCTACGAGTACTATGATGAAAAGCCGCTTGTAAGTCATAATGACGCCTGCGACTTCAAAATTTCCGTTCAAAATGGAAGGTGCTGAAACATTGACATTCGGTGCACCAAAAATCGAGCGTGCCAGCTGCTGCAAGACAAGACTTACGCCCCATGTTGCAAGAAGCGAATCTGTTTCGCGGCCATAAAGCCGTTTGATGACAAGCTGTTCAAGTGCCGCTCCGAATCCTGCTGAAACAAAAAACGATACTAGAATCGCTACAGGATAATACAAATCAAAAGCTGAAGCGGGCAGGAATCGAATAAAAAAATTCTGCACAAGGAAAGTGCTGTATGCGCCAATCATAATGAACTCGCCGTGAGCCATGTTGATGACGCGCATAAGTCCAAAAGTGATGGAAAGTCCCAGTGCCGCAAGCAGCAGTATAGAACTGAGACTAATACCATTAAACAAAATCGTAAAAAATGTATTCATAAAATTTTTTCACAAAACAAGATTCACTGGCATATACAAAAACAGACTACCAGCAGTGAACGCGTCACTAAAATTCAAGGTTGTGCGTAATAGGTATCTGACTCGCTAACGCTCGCACGCACAAATTGAGTTTTGTGCCGCAACCCCTGCTTCCCGTCTGTTTTTGCATCTGTTTGCTAATTTGTGCAGAAATTTTCTGCACCTTTTTTACTTAGCATAGATAGGGGCGTTACGGGGGCGAAGCCCCTGTAGAGTGGGGTGCGGGCGCCGGTTCAGGCACAGCCTTTACCGAGACTCGCCTAGAAAGTCGTCTCACGACTTTCTTCGCCTGTCGGCGACCGGCTCACTAGGGGAGAGGCTTCTCCCCTAAAAAAAACTTTCCGTTTTCCGTTTTCCACTTTCCGTTTAATTACAATCCTTTAGCCCACTCATAAGTTGAAAGGTATGGATCAGGCTTTACGGCACCGCTTGTTGCCCAAACTTCATCGATCAGACCTGTCTCGTTGATTTTTCCGATTCGGACTGGCTTGTAGATGTGCTGGTTTGATCCGTCGAGCGTGACTTTTCCTTCAGGGGCTTCGAAAGTGAGGCCCTTTGCTGCGGCCTTAACTTTTTCTACGTCGAACGAGCCTGCTTTTTCGGCAGCCATTGCCCACAAGTACACTCCGATGTAACCGGCTTCAATCGGATCATCCGTAACTCTCTTTTCACCATAAGATGCCTTGTAAGCGGCAACGAAAGCGTCATTCTGGGCAGTTTTTGTTGTCTGGTAGTAGTTCCATGCAACATAGTGACCTTTGAGGTTTTCGATTCCAACGCCACCAACTTCTTCCTCCGCAATTGAGAAACTCATTACCGGAATTGAGTCGGCTGTGATTCCGGCATCTGTGAGCTGCTTGAAGAATGCTACGTTTGAGTCACCGTTGAGGGTGTTGATGATGCAGGCTGGTTTTGCAGACTGGATTTTGCTTACGATTGTTGCGAAATCTGTGTGTCCCATCGGAGTGTATTCTTCGCCTGCGACTGTACCGCCGATGTTTGCAAGCTGAGCCTTGATGATTTTATTTGCTGTTCGTGGGAAGACGTAATCGCTTCCGACGAGGAACATGTTTTTGCCGAATTTTTCTGCGCAGAACTCAACTGCCGGAACTGCCTGCTGGTTTGGAGCGGCACCCATGTACATGATGTTAGGGCTTGCTTCCATTCCTTCATACTGAACAGGATACCACAAGAGCGCGCCAGTTTCTTCGACAACCGGCTTTACTGCCTTTCGTGAAGCACTTGTCCAGCAGCCGAAGATTGTCGCGACCTTATTGTTCTGAATCAATTTCCGTGCCTTCTCAGCGAAAATCTGTGGTTCGCTCGCACCGTCTTCCTGAACGACTTCAATCAGTTTCCCAAGAACGCCGCCTTTTGCATTGATTTCCCTGATTGCGAGCATTTCAGCGTCACGGACAGAAGTTTCTGAGATTGCCATAGTTCCGCTCAGAGAATGTAAGATTCCGACTTTGACGGTCTTTGACTCTTCTTTTTTCTCGCAAGAAGAAAGGGTGAGTGTGCCCAAAACAGCACCGGCTGCCAGAACAGTTGTGATGATTCCGTTAATTGTCTTTTTCATAGTTTTTCCTCCAAAATCATTTAAATAAAAAAAATGGCATCTCTTTTTCTAACCATGCCTGCATGGATGCAGGTTTTAAGGCTAGAGAGAAAGTTCTGTTTGCCGGCAGGTGAACAGAACTTTCTCGTAGGAACAAAAAATACAAGGAATTATTTTTTGTTCCAGAGACCCCATTGTCTTTAATGTTTTAAAATTTGTTTTTTAATTAATTTTGTTTATGCGTTCCTTCGCTTCTGTATAAAAGAAAGAACTGCGAAAACAAGCATTCCGCTTGCAACTATTATTGCTCCGAGAATTGAATCCTCAACGCTCAGGTCAAAAAATCCTTCGCCTTCAAGAACCGAAGCAACTCCGTCCATGCTCCACATGAGGCTCGCAGCCCAGAACATGAGCATCGTCGCAAAAACGCTTTTTGAAACAACAGAATTTTTCTTTTGATAAAAATAAACTCCGCTAAAAGCAAGGGCTGCACAAATCGTAAGAATCAAGCACATTATATCGCCCCCTGTAAGGTAATTTTTTCTTGTTTTTTGTTAATAAAATGCGCTATTAGTTCGGCAATTCCCCAGACAGCCGTAACTACAAGTGCCATCGACACACCGACAGTTGCCATCTCATGAAGCATTTCCCTGGTATCCCCAGGATTTTTCATCGCGGTGAGGAAGGGTGGATAAAACACGACTTCACCATGATAAACATGCTCAATCGCAAGCAGAAAACTTCCGCCGTAAAGCATTTTTTCAAGATTGCCGAGCCGGGCTTTGATTACTGAATCTGCATTCTTTTTGAACGCCAGTTTTTTTGCAACTGTAAGAACAACCGCTTCACCGAGCGGAACCAAAAAACAAGCCATGTTGCCTCCAAAACAAAAAAAAGGAGCCTCGACCTGCTGATCGAAGCTCCTTTGCTAAGTGATGCCAAAACTATAACGGCCAAAAGCTTTTGTGTCAATTTGGCTTTTTTCAACTTTAGTTCTAACAGAAAAAGAAAATTTTTTCGCAAAAACACTTTAACAGTTTTCAAAAAAATGTAAAATAAAGGCACATTTCCTATTCAGATGGCAACGAAGTCGTTTTGGAGCAATCCAGAACGGCTTTTTTTTGTTTCCCACTGATTAGCATAAAATTTGGAGGCAATCATGAAAGATGAAATTAATAAAGATTCTATCCACGAAATATTGAAAGAAATCAAACGCCTCGAAAATATGATTTGTGACCTTTTAAATGTCAATGAAAATAGCAGCGACATGAGCCAATATCTGGATAAAGCGGCAAAAAATTTTTCGCTTTCAGACCGAGAATTCGATGTCTTAAAGCTTATTGCCGACGGTCGTTCAAACAATGAAATCAGCGAGCAGATAAAAGTCAGCGTTTCAACCGTAAAAAAACATATCTACAATATTTTCAACAAGGCAGGCGTAAATTCACGGACTCAACTTCTGAATCTCGTGTTCAGTCTTGCCGAACCCAGGTTATAAAAGCATTTATACATCTCCGATAAAAACATATTGCATAAAATATAATTGCGTGTTAAGATAGACTAACTTCAGGGCGGGGTGAGATTCCCCACCGGCTGTAAGCGCATTGCGTAAGCCAGCGAGCTGTTTTCAGCATGATACGGTGCAAATCCGTAGCCGACGGTAAGTGGCAAGTCTACAAAGTCCGGATGAAAGAAGTAAAACTTTGTCGCACAAGCGGCGGTTTATTCTTTGCTCTTTCGCCCTGTTGAAGGAGCTTTTTTTATGTCTTTTAATTACAACACAATCGAAGAAGCTGTTGCAGACCTTCGCGCAGGCAAAATCATCCTGGTTTCAGACGACGAAAACCGCGAGAACGAGGGCGACATGATTTGTGCCGCAGAATTTGCCACTCAGGAAAACGTGAACATGATGGCAAGTCACGCAAAGGGGCTCATTTGTATGCCGATGAGCGAGGCCCTTGCCCATAAACTCGGCCTTTATCCCATGGTTGCCGAAAACACCGACAATCACGAGACGGCTTTCACGGTTTCAATCGACCACATTTCCACCACAACAGGAATTTCCGCAAAAGAACGGGCAATCACCACTCAAAAATGCGTTGACCCGGCATCTCTTCCTACAGATTTCCGCCGTCCTGGCCACAATTTCCCGCTGATTGCAAAAAAAGGCGGCGTTCTTGTACGAAATGGTCACACAGAGGCAACGGTTGACCTGTGCCGTCTGGCAGGGCTCAAAGAGTGCGGTCTTTGCTGCGAAATCATGGACGACGACGGAACAATGATGCGCGGTCAGAAATTGCAGGAAATGGCCAAAAAATTCGGCTTCAAGTACATCACAATCAAGGCATTGCAGGATTATCTGCGCGTAAACGAAAAGCATGTAATCCGCGAGGCAAAGGCCAAAATGCCAACGGAGTACGGCGAGTTTGACATCTATGGTTACATAAACGACATCACTGGCGAGCATCACGTTGCTCTGGTCAAAGGTGATTTGACTGACGGCGAGAATGTTTTGTGCCGTGTTCATTCCGAGTGCCTCACGGGCGATGTTTTTGGAAGCCGAAGATGCGATTGCGGTCCTCAGCTCCAGGCAGCGATGAAGCGCGTGAACGACGAGGGTCGGGGAGTAATCCTTTACATGAGGCAGGAAGGCCGCGGAATCGGTTTGATCAACAAGCTCAAAGCCTACAAATTGCAGGAAGAAGGCCTGGACACCGTTGAGGCAAATATCAAGCTTGGTTTTAAGCCTGATTTGCGTGAATATTGGATTGGCGCACAGATTTTGCGTGATTTGGGCTGTAAATCGCTCCGGCTCCTCACGAACAATCCCGAAAAAATCTACGGACTTGACGGTTTTGGACTCAAAGTGAACGAGCGCGTTCCAATCGAAATCCCAGCACAAAAATACGATGCCTTTTATTTGCGTACAAAACGTGATAGAATGGGACATATTTTTAACGAGGAATTATAATTATGAACGAAATTAACTTAATCGAAGGTAAACTGGTCGCCCCACAGGGCATGAAGGTTGCAATCGTTGCAAGCCGCTTTAACGAAATCATCGTAAACAAACTTCTGGGCGGTGCTGTTGACGGCCTGGTTCGCCACGGTGTCGAAGAAAAGAACATCACTGCTGTCTGGGTTCCGGGCGCATTTGAAATCCCTGTAATCTGTGACAAGCTCGCCGCAAGCAAAAAATACGACGCCGTAATCGCCGTTGGTGCCGTAATTCGTGGTTCTACAACACATTACGATTATGTTTGCGCCGAAGTTTCAAAGGGCGTTGCCCAGGCAAGCTTCAAAAACGGCGTTCCGGTGCTATTCGGTGTAATCACAACAGAGAACATCGAGCAGGCAATTGAGCGGGCGGGCAGCAAGGCCGGCAACAAAGGCTACGACTGTGCTTTGGGTGCAATTGAAATGGCCAACCTCATGAAACAGCTTTAATTTCTATAACGCGTATTCTGTCTACTTAAACCTTTATATTATAAAGACTTAATGTAAATTTACGGGCTGCTCTGTATAAAAATCACAAACCACCCGTCAAACGGGTGGTTTGAACACAGCCTATAAGGCTCGGTTCCCAAGCTGAGACTTAAGTCCCGGCTTTCACTGACGTTCAAGTCTATTGCAGGTTGACCCGTCGCAGCCCCTGAAGGGGCGTTCGTACTACTTACTACCCTTGAAAGGGTCTTCGTATTCTTTTGTCGTGAGCTTATCCATCGCTATATCGTGAGCTTCCTGCTCAGCAATATATTTCCTGATTGTAGCCTCGTTGAGTCCTACCGTGCTCACATAATACCCCTCACTCCAGAAATGCCTGTTGCCGAATTTGTATTTCAGATTCGCATGCTTGTCGAAAATCATCAGGCTGCTCTTTCCTTTCAGATACCCCATGAATTGCGACACACTGTACTTCGGTGGTATACTTACGAGCATATGAATGTGATCCGGCATAAGATGACCTTCGATTATCTCGACTCCCTTGTAATTGCAGAGCTGTCTTAGTATCTTGCCGATACTTTCCTTGTATTGACCGTATATTGCCTTACGACGATATTTCGGTGTGAATACTATATGATATTTACAGAGCCACTTGGTATGGCTCAGCGTATCTCTGATATTTGCCATTTACTTTCCTCCTTGGCGTTACGCAATAGACTTGAACAACCTATTGTACACCTTCGAGGAAAGTTTTTTTTGCTATAAGCTTTTGCCCACCACCCGCATAGCAGGTGGTTTATTGTGAAAACATTCCGCTTCGCTCCATATTTTCACCGGCTCATGCGCCGTAATAAAAGCCCCGGAAGATTGTTTCCGGGGCATTGAAGAAAAGATTGCATTTTTTGCGTTTTGTGATATAGTTACAGTATGGCGTTGAGATGCCCCGCTGAAAGAGTGCGGGTTCGGTCCCGATGTGTTGCAGGTCTCTTTTTCGAGACCTGTTTTTTTTATGTCAACTTATGCCTATAGATTGTGCCATTGTGAATGTACAGCACGTCTAATCGACCATGAGTCCATGTACTAAAAACTTTTTGTATATCCGCATCAGAAAAACTGGCTGGAATATTCAAAATAACATGTGTCAACTTTTGAGTTTTGGCACTTTTTAAACGAGATTTTATGGACTCCTCAACATTTTTTATATCTGACAAAAATCCGTTTACAAGGACATCAGGGTTTGACCATTCGACTTCGTATTTGGACTTGATGTTATCTAATGCAGGGAGCACTTTTATATTGTAGCCGTTCTCTGCCAGAAACTCTACAATCGGTTTATTAGGGTGTTTTTTATTATCCTGCCAATCATCTGGAGCAATGTCGCATAAATCATACCAGCCTCCTTTTTTGCCATTATAACGAGTATAGCCATTCCAGATTTTATCAAAATCTGCAACTAAATTTTCATCTCGATTAAACATACCTAAACATCCATACTTTATTGCACGCTCAATTTGTTCTGGTTAACAAATTGCAAATTCCACATAAATTCTTTTGCCAGATGAAACATTTATCGAATCGTATAAACAGGATTTCATAAACAGATTGCGAAATTTTCGGAATGAACGTGATATTTCAGCCCGCGAAATGAGCCTTTCTCTTGGCCAGAATGTGAACTATATAAATCTTATTGAGAATGGGAAACGACTTCCTTCAATGCAGGTCTTTTTCATGATTTGTGAGTATTTAAAAATTGCCCCACAGGAATTCTTTAAAATTACCGAAGACAAATCTACTTATGAGGATTCAAACGATAAAGATACAGAACAAGACAATTTAGGGGAACTTCTTTCAGATATCAAAAATCTCGGAGAAAAAGAACTTCCAATTGTGAGCAAAATGATTCACGCATTGGTGTAATATATAGAAGAAAAAACACAGCCCCACCACAGCAAGCAAATCGCCATGAAAAATAAATGATTATTTCTGTCGTTTTCCTCAAAATTATGCTATAATAAATATATAAGGAGTTTTCAAAATGGTAAATGTTTGGATTGATGAGTTTACACCATGCCTAAAAGATTCTCAGACTGGCGAAATCGTCCAAACAGAAGTTATCCGTATTCGCCGAAAATCTTTTTTAAAAAAGTACAACGAGAAAAATGGCTGGTATGTGAATTGGGCTGATTTGCTTGATGAAAATGAAGTTTATGCGCTCGTTGTCGAAGGGTCTGTTGACATTCAAGGTCTTGTTGCACTTACAAAAAACGAGGACATGAAAGCCGTTTATGTTTGTTGGATGTGTGCGAATCCTCAGAACAACAAAGAAATTGTCGAACATGTAAAATATACTGGAGTCGGAGGTCATTTATTTGCAATTGCAGCAAAAAAATCTTGTGATTTCGGCTATGACGGACTTTTGACAGGATTCGCTGCAAACCAAAAACTTTTGGAGCATTACTGCAAGGTCTTTAGTGCTGTACATATCGGAATTCTTCATCCTTTTCATTTTGCGATAGATGAAGAAAATTCAAAGAAAATCATGGAGATTTATGATTATGAATGGACTGATGAGCAGATATAAAGAATCATTGAAAAATACCCCAAAACCGATTATGCCCTCTCAAATTTCTAATATCAAAATTGATTTAAAGGGGTTGTTAGCGTATGCGAAATCAAAAAATATCTCGCCCGCACAATTAAGTGACGCAGAAAGGAATCAATTTATTTAGAGTGGGTATGAGTTTCCTCTATCCTCCTTCCCTCTCCTAGCTCCGCTTTCCCGCTCTCCCAGCTATGTTAAGCACCCTCTCCTAGCTTGCTGTTAAGGTCCCTCTCCGAAAAATGTATCATTTTGACACATCTGAACTAATACTGAGGCAAAAAAAAGCGGGAAGATTTGCTCCTCCCGCCGAATATTGCTAATTGAACTTATTTTTATGCCACGATGTTGATGCCGTAGGCTGTGTCTGTATAGGCTTCCGCCGCACCTTCCTGAGCAAGCGCGCCCGGTGTTACAAATTCACCGTAGCTTTTCTGAGCGAAAAGCTGCTGGTTCTGATTCTCGCCCTGAGCGAAGCCCTGCTGATTCGACTGGTTGTTCGAGAAGTTAAGGTCGAAGCTGCCAGTCTCAAATCCGCTCTCAGTGAAAGCCTGTTTGAGAGACGGAATGCTCTCTTTGAAAGCTTCCATAGCCTCTTTTGTATGAACAACAATCTGGGCCGAAAGATTCTTGTCGTCGAGGCTGAGAGAGATTTTTACATTTCCCAATCCCTCCGGACGCAGAATCAAGTTGATTGAACCTTGCTTGTTGTCTTTAAGAATAATATTTCCAGCCTTTACGAAGTCAGGCGCATTTTCCTGAACGGCATTTGAAAGCATTGCCTGGAAATTCGAGCCGGATGCTCCGGCCGTCTGTGCAGAAGAAGAAGTGATGTTCTGCTCAGCCTTTGCCGCAAGTTCCATGGTCATCTGAACGTTGCCGTCAGCCTGTTTCTGCATTGAAAGATTGATTTCTTTTTTCTCAGCAGCCTTCTGAACGATTTTATCCGAAGCGATTTTTGAGTCACTTTCGTCCGCAAGCCTATGAGTCCTTAAATCATGAACTGAAATTTTTGAGTCCGCTTTCTTTTCTTTTGCAGAGGCGAGTTTTTTATCATCTAGAGCCAGCTCACTTTTTACCGCCCCCCTTGCCAAAGGATCGGCATTTGAAACGGCTTCAAGGAAGAGCTCCGGGTCATTTACGGCAAGATTCTGTGCGCTCATCAATTTTTCTTCATCAGATTCTGAACCAGGAATGAATTCAACGGCGGCATCAATCAAAGATGCAAAATCCTCATTTGAAATTTCCTCGTTCTCAACATCTTTCGTCGAAGCGACAAGCCATGCGAGCATTTTGTCATCAATTTCTGTATTTTCAGAAAGTTCTGCAACAGATTCTATTGAAGCATCATTTTCATTTTTTGCTGAAATTGTACGGATTCTGTAATTTTCCGAAAGATTCATGCCCTGAGAAGCAAGGATTTGTCCGTCTTCATTTGACTTAGCGAGATTTTTTAGCTTTTCCTCAGTTTTTTCTTCACCGGAAGTTTTTTTCTGGGTCAGTTTTTCAGATTTCTCATTCTTAGCAGAAAGTTTCTCTTCGTTTTTATCAGAAATCTTTGAGGAATCAACATTTTCGTCGTTCCTGACGATGTTCTCTGATTCAACAACAGCTTTTTCATCCGCCTTTTCAGTTTTTACAGATTCTGAAGCTGAGTCGGTCTTTCTTGCATCACGAAGCAAATCCGCAAAAGAAGCTTTTTCGCTGGAAGAAGATCTCTGACTCTGTGAAAGCTCCTGTGCGAAATCAGCCTGAGAAGCCTGGGTCTGTACTTGAGAAATTGAAAGTATATTCATGCTTTGTCTCCCGTAAAACCGAAAGCCTGCGCCCACTAGCCACCCACGCAAACTTTTTGATTTCTACCCTTCTATCATCGGAATTTGGGAGAAAATGTTAAGGAAAATTTAGTCCAAACTTTCAGGCTTGTTTGCCATTTTTCGCTGGATTGTCGCAGCCCTGTCAGCAGGCATGTTCATGAGCCATACAGAAGAAAGCGAAGTCTGCTTGCTTGCAGCCGCCATTTCGTCTGCCTTGCGGAGAATATCAATAATATCCTGATCGTCATGAGAAAGAAGTTCTTCGACGGCTGTTTTCGGAGGCATACTGTTCAGATATGAAGCAATCGTTTCAATATTAATATTTCGGTCGTCATATTTTTTAAGCTGGTTGTTAAATGTCTTCTCCCGCTCATCCTGAGAATTCTTTCGGTCTTCAAGTTCCTTTGCAATCGCCTCGTTCTGTTCCTCGATTTTCTTGATATCGCCCTCGCGCTTGTCAAGTTCCTGAGTGCGTATATCTAAAGCCTCGATTCGTTTTGCAAGCCTGTCTTCGTCCAAATCAGCTGTGAGCGGCTTTGAAGCTGTCGCCGTCACAGAAGTCTGAGGTGCCAGTCCGAACAATTTATAAACAGGCGCAAATACTTTTTTGGCATGAATTACACCAAGGTAGTCAAACCACAAAAGTCCGCCCAAAACGAGAATTATGATCAAAAGAAGAAGAAAGATTGATTTTCCGATACCACCGTTTCCACGAGCCATTTTTTATCCCCACAGAAAAAAAGATTTTCGCTTATATTATCGGAATTATATCACAAAAGTTAAGGATTACGAAACAGCCCGCATGGCTTCAATCAACTCTTTTGAAAGGAAAATTTTTTCGATTCCAAATGAATGAAGGTTCTCGTTCCAGTTGATTGCAACACAAACGCCGGTCTTGCCCTTTCGATAAGATTTTTTGTTCTTTTCAATCAGGGAATTGATTTCGATTTTCGGACTCTTTTCAAGCTGCCTGGCAAATCCCTCAACCAAAAAGCAGGCGATAAATTCTTTGAGAACTTCGGACTGGAACACGTTGATTTTGTGCTTTGTGTCAATCTTCATGCCCGAAAGCGCACCGAACAAAAATGAATCCAGCTTGATATATGCCTTTGCCCTGCCGAATTTGGCCTCGTAAATGAAATCATTGTCAGTAAGTGAATCAAAAAATTCATTAACGTTCTGATGCTCCAGCGACGTAATTGTGAGCTTACGGATTTTTGGCTCACCAAATTTCTTGCGAAGAGAAAGTTTGAAATATTTATAGACATTCTTGCAAACTTCGCGAAGCTCAGAAAACTGCTGCTCGCTGAGGAAAGAATCTACCTTATATTCTTTTTTTCCAACCTTTTGTTCAGGAGCCGCTGATGATACCAGCCCCAAAAGCTTATCAACTTCATCCTGTGAAAGTGCTATCTTATCATTTGCCATATTTATATTGTACAATAGATTAAGCTAAATTTAAAGAAGTAGAAGTAAGTTTTTAGAAATAAAAAAATAACCACAGATGCACACAAATCAAAAATCGTGCACACCTGTGGTTTATTTATTTAGCGGATACCGCTATATGGTGGGGTGCTATCGCAACCCGCCGTATGTAGCGATAAATACACCGGCTGCCATTGCTGTACCGATAACGCCTGATACGTTCGGGCCCATTGCGTTCATCAAGAGGAAGTTTGAAGGATCTTCGCTCTGACCAACCTTGTTTGCAACGCGGGCTGCCATTGGAACTGCTGATACACCAGCTGAACCGATGAGCGGATTGATTTTCTTTCCTTTTGGAAGGAATACGTTCATGAGTTTTGCCATCATGAGACCGCCTGCAGTTGCAACTGCGAATGCGATAAGACCGAGAACGATGATACCAACAGACTCACCTTTGATGATTTTCTCTGGAGTCATCTGTGAACCAACGCCCAATGAAAGAACGATAGAAACGATATTCATAAGCTCGTTCTCCATTGTCTTAGAAAGACGCTGAGCTGCGCCAGATTCTTTTACGAAGTTACCGAATGCGAGCATACCGATAAGTGGAGCTGCAGGTGGCAACAAGAGGATTGTAAGAATGAGGAGCATGAGAGGGAACAAAACCTTCTCCATTTTTGGAACAGCGCGTGGGTTTGGCATTTTGATAAGACGCTCTTTCTTTGAAGTAAGGAGCTTCATGATTGGAGGCTGAATCATTGGAACCAAAGCCATGTATGAATAAGCTGCAACAGCAATAACACCCATCAACTCAGGAGCAAGTTTACCAGAAACGTAGATTGATGTCGGGCCGTCTGCACCACCGATGATACCGATGGCACAAGCCTGCATGATGTTGTAGTTGAGGCCGAAGAGGTTCATAACTGCAACGCCGAACAATGTGAAGAATACACCAAACTGAGCAGCACCACCGAGGATAGCTGTTTTTGGGTTAGCGATGAGCGGACCGAAGTCTGTCATGGCACCGATACCCATGAAGATGAGCATCGGGAAGAACTCGTTGCCTACACCAGCGTGATAGATGATTGCGAGCATACCGTCCGGCAAGTCACCCATTTTAGCACCAACGATGTTTACGAGAATTGTACCGAATCCGATTGGAATCAGAAGGAGCGGCTCAAATCCTTTACCTACAGCGAGATAAACGATAAGGAAGCCGACAGCGATCATGATGAGTGACTGCCAGCCAGGAGCTGTACCCCAGTCGATTTCTTTAGCTTCTTCAACAGGAGCCTTGAACTCAGCCTTTGGAGCTTCTCTTTTCTGGTTCAAAATCTGATAGATACCAGTTGATTTACCGATATTCTGGACGAATTTGAGCGGGTCAATGTTGTGCTCTTCGCCCCATTTCTCAGTTCCCTTGATTACGCGGTTAAGACCGTGTCCAGACTCAACTTCTACAGAAGCAACAGGAGCTGCCTCTTTTGAATCAGAAGCTGTCTGAGCGAGAACTTTAGAGCCTGTGCTTACAACGAAAGCAATTGCCATGATGGCAAGAGTAACGCCGAAGACCTTTTTCTTAAAGTTGTTGTTCAAATCAATCATTTCTATTCAATCCTCTTATTACTGAACAGAAGCAACAGCCTGACCTGCTGTTACCTGTGAGCCAGTTGGAGCTGTGAAGTGGATTTTACCAGCTGCACCAGCCTTGATTTCAAGTTCCATCTTCATAGATTCGATGATTACGACTGTTGTGTCAGCCTGAACGGAAGCACCCTCTGCAACTGCATATTTGAGGAGTGTACCAGCAACAGGAGCGTTAACAGGTTTTCCACCAGCTGGAGCTGCGGCTGCCGGAGCTGCGCTTGCTGCAGGGGCTGCGGCTGGAGCTGGAGCTGCCTTAACAACACCGCCGATAG
>Ga0256407_10009658_pt1 | contig 13756 bp, 11 predicted proteins | sample RumenRJG_04DNA_FD_193489 | JGI IMG/M metagenome (GOLD analysis project Ga0256407, IMG submission 193489) | Bovine rumen microbial communities from Lethbridge, Alberta, Canada - RJG_04 | ecosystem: Host-associated > Mammals > Digestive system > Stomach > Rumen | place: Canada: Alberta... | reverse complement strand
AAAATACCCGTCAGAATGCTTTCAACCATTGCCTTCTGACCAATCACCGTATCTTCAACTTCACGCAGTAAGTTCATGCAAAAAGAACTCTGCTGCTTCACCTTTTCCGAAAGTTCCTGAATATCCATTTATTTTACCTCTAAGTTTTTCATGCTTTAAGATACTAAAATCTTTGAAAAAAAACAAATGACGTGACAAAGTGATTAGTGGTTAGTGGTTGGTGGTTAGGGAGGAGGGGGAAGCCTCCCCCTGATTGCAGCCTTGCCCTATTGTCATGCCCGCCACCGAGCGGGCACCTCCTTCTAGAGCAAGTCTTCCATCACCCCTTCGCCTAAGGGGCTGTGCCCCCTAACACCCCCAAATGCAAAAAATGTTTATTTTGACGACTCTCCATTCATAAACGCATAATTTATCATAAAATAAAAACGATTCCTCGGTTCATCAATTTCTCGACCATAGCGAAACTCCAAAGAAACCCCTTTAAAAGCCAAATAAGCACCTGCACCGAACTCATTATAAAAACCAGTAGAATAAAAACCTATACCACCAAGATTTTCATCAACATTATATGCATTACGAGAAATATGCTCACTAAATCCTAGTTTAAAATTTTCATTTACAGGATATTCTTCTATCAACATCAAACCTCCAAAAAAAGGAACAGCGTCTCTATCAACAGTATTTATTGCAAACAAACCCCATCCCTGCAAACCTACATATTGACTTCGAAAACCCGCAATACCACTAATTGAAATATTTTCGAGAGACGCGCCAAATATAAAGTGATCAAACCGCATTAAAAATGATATATCAAGAGCCCCATAATCTTCCGCATCGAAATAATCACTTTCAAACCGATAAGTTCCTCTATGAACATCACCAACAAAGGCAACTCCACCCAAAACAAGACTTCCACCATTTTTATTCACATTCATGAACTGCGCAGCAGAAGGCGGATGATTAGAGCATCCAGCCAAAATCAAGGCCATCACCCAGACCAGGGAGCATAATATCCATTTCATAAATTATAAAATAGCTTATTCTTTATAAGGACGATTCCATTTTTCCAATTCCGCATACAAAGCGCTCAATCCCGGAGAATCCCCAAAATAGCCCCCGGAAACAGAAGCGTCCATGCATCGTCCATCTTTTTTATAACCAATTCCCTCAAAATTCGAATCAACGACAATGTAATTTTCCACTTTCGTTGTTTCCGGTACAAAACTTTCCAAAGCCGATTCCATTTTCAAGTACATCGTCGTATCGGCAATAGAATCCACCGACATTTTTTTCCAGGACATTTTCGAGTAATCGCTCATATTTCCCGTCCAATGGGAATAGTCCCGTTCATAGTAAATCCTTCGCAGGACAAACCATGAAGAATCCCGTACCACTTTTTCTAGCCTTACAGAAAATTCCGTTTTTGAAAATCCGCTACCTTCCGCATAGAAACGAATAAAATCATTACCCGCACAAATCGAATCAATCATGGACTTGATTACGCTATCCTGCAAGGATTCAAGCTTATCCTGCTTTAACTCCACAAATTTCGCAATAACCTGAGTAGACTCCGGCCACCAAGTTCTTTTGGTAGAAGTCGATGAATTCCGTTTTGTTTGAGACTCGTTATTCGCACAGCATTGTAACAACATCGACAGGACGAATAGAAGCACGCATCGAGTCCAAGTTCTCACTGGATTCATATTTTATCTCCACTATTTCTTTTTCACAGCGGGCAGTTCCGGGAGCATGGCGTCGAGCAAGCGTGCGAGCAAGCCGTTATCTGCAATTTGTTCTGCGGTGACGCGCAACATTGGCTTTGCGCCATCGTAGGGCAACTGCAATTTTGCATCCGGGAGCATCGCCTTTGCAGCGGACACGGGCTTCACAAGCAAACGGTCATCGTAAATCCCGCCAAAGATTTTTCCATCAGCGTAAAGGATGTACTCGCCCATCATCTTGCGGGTCGTCACACGCAGTTCACCCTTGAACTGCGCCAAGACGTAATCACGGAACTTTTCAGTGCTCGGCATTTTTATTCTTCACCAAATTAACGATACAGTCCCTAAATTCACCAGCATTACCAATATAGTAGCTATCCGCACCATAATACAAAAGCGAATCCTTGCTATTGTAGGTGGAAACAAGATCCATCAGACCCGCGTTTTCTGCCTTACAAATTTCTGGAGTCATTTTGGAATCAGACATATAATCCAAAACGCAAACTCCATTGTCAGATTTCAAAGTCGCACCGACTTCTGCATAACTACCACTAGTATACTGCAAACGCTTCGCCTTGGTAAACTCGACTTCAAAATTCTGCCCACGAATCACAAAAGAAATATGCGTTTTATCTTTACTGTTAATAACAACATTCCTTTTTTGCGCATGGGCTTCAAAATTTTCACTTTTCCAGAATGCCGTCCACGGGAAAACTTCATATTGCGATGTAATAATCACATCAAAGATATCTTCCATAAAAGAAGACTCCGTATAATCGTCATAATCATCTTCAGTCGGAGCATACATGTCTATTGGTTTACCATTCAAATCAATCACGGACGCAAAAAGGGTATCCTGCGTAAAATCAAAGTATGTAATTGTATTTTTCAGTCTGCCACTCAACTCTTTTGACTCACGGCAATCAATCGAATTGCTTTCTTGAACATACTCGCAATTTGTCTTTTTCCATTTATTCTTAATTTGCCCATTTTTACCATCAACAAAAACTTGACCATACTTTCGAGATTCTCCATCGTTATAGAAAATAACAAGCGTATCGCCTCTAAAATCATAGTCCCTTTCAATATGTTGTGTATCCACCATCGTCACGAATTCGTATTTATCATCGTCAACTTTACAAACATCATGACTGTGCACTTCAAAAGTCGAAAACTTCCGATTAGCCTCATCCAAGACAAGCGGGTACTTGACACCCACAAAATTTTCCCTTGAATTATTGGAGACCGGGTTAGACTCGTTACTTTCACTGCAAGCAAGCATCGTAGCACAACAAAGCAGACCAGCAAGACCTAAAAATTTCATAAAAAACTCCTTCCAAATCGTTTACTGCTAATAATACATTATTTCAGCATTCAATTTTAGCAGTCATGCATATAAAAATTCATTTTTCATCTTTTTATATGTATTTTTCTACTTTATCCAAAACGTTTTTATAATTCCAGCTAGTTTTCATACATATAAAACTTTCCATTTAGCCAATTTTATATGCATCGCACACAATTTTTTTCCGAAAAAGGTTAGCAGAGAAGCAAATTATACATATAAAAAATGTCCTTTGAGCTTTTTATATGCACACCCCCTCAAATTTCGGCACATAAACAGTCCTATTTGCATAATTTGTTGTATATTATATGCCGCATGACAACAAAATTCACTGAAGAATATCTCAAGGACTATAAAGAACAAATTCGCAAGTTGCCGCTTGACGAACTCTATGAAGTTTTAGATATCATCAGCAAAGACGATTCTCTAGAACGCCAGGACATTGTCAAAGCTCGCATTGCAGAAATCGAAGACGAATCAGATGATGAATCGAATGTTGCACCCAGCGCGACATTTTCCGAGCAATTCCAAGACGAAACCGAACGTTCCATCGAGCAAACTTTTGAACCATATCCTAGCTTAAACGACGACCAAATCTCAATTCCAGGCTCTGATCAAGCAGACTCCGAAAGCGACGCAAAAAGCGACGACTCATCAAATCACAAAATAACGCAAGAAGAAATAGACAAATACAACAACACGCAACCGGTACCTGATACTAACGGACTCATCTCATTCATCTTCTTAATGGCAATCGGTTTTGGTATTATTCTCTTTGCTCTAATTATGGGATCAATGGGCGCGAACAAAAGTGCAGGTTTTCACGATTTTAAAATAACAACCGTCTTGCCCTTTCTCAAATACGTCCCTATAGCAACCATCTTGTTTCTTTACAAGCAAACCCATAAAGACATAGTTCGAGACTACTGGCTAAACCATCTTAAATTAGCACTCAGCATCGCATCATTTCTCGCCGTAAATGCAGTCATCACATTCATCACAGGAACATACAGCGGAATTTACCGCAGTTGCTCAGGAAGGCCCGCCTATATGATAGCCGCAGGGGTTCTCTTTTTCTCGATAACATTTATCGTGAACGCATTCTTGCCCATCAGCCAAAGATACCGTCCAAAAAACGGGCTTACGCTAGCAGCGCTCGCCCTCGTCCTTGAAACAGCCCTCCGATAGACGTTTTTACTCGTCTTCTTTAATACCCATGAGTTGCATGGCGAGTTTCCAAGTTTCCTTGTTTTCGAAACTATCGCGTTTGCCACCACCGTAGCGGGCATGCGCAAATTCTTCAAGCAAGGGCTTCCAGCCGTCCAGTTTGCCATCAGCCACAAGAGCATCAAGATTTACCGCGGAGGCGGCGGCAATTCCTTCGGCAGCTCCGAACTTTTTAAACGCATATTCCTTGCAAATGCCTTCGAGTTCCAAGAGCCATTCGCGGCTATCGGCAACCATCACGCGCTGCTTCAAGACCACCATCTTCTCGCGCATAGCATTTTCAAACGCATTCTTCGCTGCAGCCGCAGCTCGCGCATTAGCACGTTTGCGCATGCGCCACAGCGCCGCAAGCAGCACACAAACGCCAACCGCGCCGCCTGCAATAAACGGCATCGCATTGAACGGAGCATCGACACGTATAGGCACACTATCACTACGCAAATCGAGCGACTGACCCATCGGCGTCGGGATTTCAAAACGCATCGCGGGGATGTTCAGGTTACCCGTATCCTGCATAACGAGCTTGTAGTTGAACGTGATCTGCGCCATTTCCTTGCCGTCTTTTACCGAGCGGCTAGATTCCTGTGACAAGCCCAACTGCAAAATGCCCTTCGCATTTGCAGAACTCGTCGGCACCACGAGAATCGCGCTCCCGTTCACACTCCACGAGACCGTCACCGGGAAGTTGATCGTATCGCCCACAGTTGCCGAAAGCGGCACATTTCCGGCAGCATTTCCGGAGGCGCTTCCAGCATTCCCTGCGTTTCCTGCAGTAATCGTAATCCCGAGCTGTTCAGCCGTCGGGAGCGCAGGCATACCCGCATCATTTCCAACGGAATCTCCGTCAACAGAACTTGCATCCAAATCGCCCGGCGCATTCAAGCTATCGGCAGGCACCACAAGTGCCGTGTCCGCAGCATTTTCCTTGACCAATGCTGCACTTTCAGCTGGAGCATCATTCTTTACGGCAGCGCTTTCTGCCGCCTTCGTCTTCGACTTTTTAGACTTAACCTTTGCAGTCTTAGAATTCACAGTTTTTTCTTTCATACGCCAAGAATATACAAAAAAGACTCCCGTAAAAAAGAGAGTGCCCGCCATAGCGGCGGGCACGACAACTGAAATTATTTCGGCTAAATTAGAACGGACGCACAAACAAGCCGTTCAGCAAGCCCGAATACATCGTGAGCAAGATATCCGAGAAGTAGCTGCTGTTCGTGTTCGACGGGGCCTTAGCATTCAAGCCCTTCGTGCACTTTTCAAGCCAAGTCGGATTGCCAGAGAGACCCGTTGCGCACCATGCAGCGTACCACTGGCTCGAAACGACGTTGTTTCTGGTGTTATCCGGACCTACAGACAAATTCCAGGAGTAATTGACTGCCAAAGCCTTATCATCCGGGTTGTTCGTAGATTTTACCGAGATAAAGGCGTTCAGCTGATTCAAGATAGCTGCTGCACGCGTTTCCTGGAACCAGTAGTAATCCCATGCAAGGCGCCACGGAATACGCACAGATTCCTTGTTGAACGTGTACCAAGTCCAGCTACCTTCACCAGAACCTGCGGCTCCGTTAGGCGGATTGGCGGCATTACCCGTTGCATCGCTCCAGTCCGGGAACACGCCCGTACCCATCGACTGCACCAACTGCATGTAGGTGTACATTGCATCAAGCACGCCCTGCCAGTTGTGATTCTTGTCCACCATAGCAAAGAGCCTGATTGCCACCGGAGAGAAGTAGCTCAAGTTGTAAACCGGATTGGAGCCCTTCCACAAGTCCGTATCGCCAGAATAGATAAGCAACGTCGTCTTGTTGACTTCCAAGTCCCAGATGGCATTCACAAACGTCAAGGCATCCTGCAAGAATGCGGCATTACCCGTCTTGTAGTACATGAGGATCAAAGCCGTTGCGATATCTTCGTCAGCGTCAGTAGCGCTGGAATTATCCACTTCCGTCCAGTGGAACGACTGGGTGATCCACGGCATGAGCTTTGTATTGCTATAAGCTCTAAAGCCTCTAGTGTAGTTCCACAAGCGGATAAACGTGTCATCATCGCCATTGAAATAGGCAAGGAGCATGCCATAGCCAACACCTTCAGACACGGTGCAAGCACGGGTCTTCATGGCAGGGACTGGCGTCGTATTATCAGAGCAGTAGTTCTTGTAATAGCCCGTCTGGCTAGACCAGACTACACGACCAGCAGGCAAAAGATCGACAGTCGGGAACACAACGTTGAATTCCGCAGCAAGATTCGGATAAGTCGTGATTTCCTGTTCGTAAGTGGTAAAGTGGAAACTCTTCCACAGAGCATAATCCCCCGTACCGTAGGTCACGTTTGCCGAAGGTGCAAGAGCAGGATATGCGATAGGACTCGGGGCAGGAGTGGAGCTTGTCGGAACAACAGCAGAACTGCTGACAGGCACTGGAGTCGAAGACGTCGGACCCGGAATATACGCAGAAGAACTTGTCGGGAGAACAGTCGAGCTGTAAACCGGGTTATTAACAGGAGCGCTCGGCGAAGTATCGCCACCGCAAGCGCCGAGGAAAAAAGCCGAGCCTACCAAAGCAGGCAACAGGATTTTTTTGGAAATCATAAGGCCTCTCAAAATCAACCCTCAAACGGGTCTGGTAAATGCCAAAGTAATATATATAAATATAGCTATTAGCGAAAACTTGAAAGTAAAAATCAAGTTTACCTGTGAGCACAAACACTAAAAAAATTACATACAAGAAAAGGGCCGCATGCGCGACCCTTTCCTAAATTCTTGCGAATCCGAAATTACTTCAACACGATCTTGTTGGAGAAGTTGACGGACTTGCCAGCAACGCGAACCATGTAGACACCAGCGTCGAGGTTTGCGAGGCTGAGAGCAGAAGCGGTGTTGCCCTTAGCAACAACCTGGCCCTGGAGGTTGAGAACTTCAACGTTAGCAGCGGTGTTCACGCCAGCAACGCTGAGGGTACGGCCAGAGAGGATTGCCTTAGCAGCGGAAGCGCTACGAGCAGCCTTGATTGCACTATTACCGCAGGTACCAGCATACGGGCCAACGGACTTGATGTTGAATTCATAGGAACCCGGAGCAGCCTGGAGCTTGAACTTGATAGCAACGAGCTGAGAAGCAGCAGTTACACCGTCCATCTTCGTTGCACCCTTGTACCAAGACGGCTGAGCAAAGCCAGACCATGCGATGGTCTTGGTAACAGCAGCAGAAGTAGCCTTAGCGAGGGAAGCAGCCGGGTTTGCATAACCGATCGTTGCGTCAACAGCGTCACCGAGACCGAGTTCGAGAGACGGAGCAGCAGCGGAAGTGTAAGTGATGCAGATGCCACCCCAAGAAGAGGCGTCGCCAGCAGCCGGAGTGTTGTCGGTAGCAGAGGTTTCACCAACAACGTTGAAACCGATACCAACGAACGGGTTATAGGTCAACTGGCCCTTATCGAGAACTGCAGTACCGCAAACGCCCTGGCAGTAGTCAATGATCGGGTCCATAGCGTCGGCAGAGTATTCGTTACCGCGTTCGACCGGCCAAGTAACAGAGGAAGCACCCTTGTCACCGCTGTCGTCGTAGCTGAACCAGTAACCGGCAGTTTCAGTGTCGTTGCCGATTTCAGTGTCAACCTTGTAAACGCCGTCAGCACCGTTCCAGGTTACGAATGCAAATGCACTAGAGGCTGCGAGAAGAGCCGATGCAATTGTAAGTTTCTTATTCATAATTCTCTCTCTTTTTTTAACTGTTTTACCCAAAATGGGCGATTTGGACAACAATATATTTTTTTTTCTTCAAAAATGCCATACCTACAGCCCTTTGAAAAAAAAATTTACAATACCGTCATCAAAAAGCCCTTTCTCTAGTAATATAGCACATTGGGAGGCGTCAGAGTACATACAAATTTTATTACAAATTACTTCTGTGTAATTCATCACACCCAAAGGAACGCAACTTTTTTATTACGATACAAGGTATTTCATTCTAGCACACAGAAAGCTACATTATATGGTAATACAATCGCCCGTTAATGTGAGCGGCAAGCATCGCAAAGCCAAATCACTCGGGGGTGAAAAACGGGACAAAGGTGTACAACAGACACAAAGCAAATAGCCTTGTGTTCAATAGTAAACAAAAAATTAGCCTAAATTGTTTACTATCTTGGTTTTAATTAGATAATTTTTGTCAAAACAAAAGGAAAACACTCATGAAATTGACAAAGCTACTGACAGGCGTCTTGGCTGGAGCGGCAATATCCGCTTTTGCAGCCGATGCATCAACAGCAATCCCGAGAAAAGCAGGTCCGGTATCCTATTACGGCGCCCTCCACACTAGCGGCAGTAAGATTATTGGCGCAAAGAACAACCAGCAAGCAATGCTTCGCGGCGTGAGCCTTTTCTGGTCTGACGCAACGGGTGCTTCTTATTACAACCCGACGGTCATTTCATGGGCTGTAGACAACCTCAAGATCGACGTGTTCCGCTACGCCATGGCAATTCAATACTATGATAGCAATGGCGGCACCAAGAACGAAGTAGACAAGGGCAACTCTTACGCAGGCGCCCCGGAAGGACAGCTTTCCATGATCGATAAGATGGTCAAAGCCGCTATCGAAAACGACGTCTACATCATCCTCGACTGGCACAGCCACAGAGCCCACCTCGAAACCTCCATCGCCAAGACGTTCTTCGAGACGGTTTCCAAGAAGTACAAGGACGTTCCGAACGTCATTTATGAAATTTACAACGAACCGGTCAGCGGTAGCGGTGGCGACTGGGGCGCAATCAAGAATTACGCCAACCAGGTTGTTCCGGCAATCCGTAACAATACGCAAAACTTGGTTATCGTCGGTACGCCAAACTGGTCCCAGCATCCGGAACAGGGCGCAAGAGATCCTATTGCATCGACCAACATCGCTTACGTTTTGCACTTCTACGCCTCCACCCATTCCAAGGGTAGCTTCGGCGGAAACGTTTCCAGCGCGCTCAGCGCAGGCTATCCGGTGTTCATCTCTGAATGGGGTACCACAAACGCAGACGGTGACGGTGAACCGAATGCCAGCGCCACAAGCGAATGGACCTCATTCATGGACCAGAACATGATTCCGAACTGCAACTGGAGTTTGCGTCAGCAGACGAGTGACGTCGACCAGAAGAGCGAAAAGTCCGCTATCTTCGCAGGCGACAAGTCCCTCATCACGGCAGCCGCCCTCGATGCAGCCACCTACACTTCTTCCGGCAACATCATCAAGAGCTACCTCACCAAGAATGCACGCTCCTGGGCAGACTCCCTCGTAAAGGGCAAGAACACCGGCTCCTGCGCATTCAAGGCAACAAAGGCAAAGCAGACCGATGGCAAGATTTCTGGCGTTCTCAAGTCTGGTTGTACCTACACCTCTAGCAACGATAAGATCGCCTCTGTTTCTGGTAGCGACATCGTCATTAACGACTATGGCTTTGTTACCCTCAAGGGTAACGACGGATCCGAATCTGTTGTGACCATCACTCAGGTTGCAGGTCAGACCATCGCAAACCTCGAAGATCTCACTTGCAACTACACCAACACTTGCAAGTCCACCTCCAAGACCGGCCGCGCCATTGACTTTGACGGTGATGGTTCCCTCGACTATCTCCTCACCATGGACGACAAGACGAATGAAGGTTCCAAGTTCACGCTTACATCGCTTGATCCGAGCATCGTAACCGTAAGCAAGACCACTTGCACAAACAACAGTTGCGCCAACTCTCAAAAGAATAAGCAAGTTTGGATGTTGCACTTCAAGAGCTACGGCACCGCAAAGGTCGTCGCAAGCGCAGCAGCAATTACAGGCTTCCGCGCCATGCAGGACACCTTCGAAATCAAGTTCACCAAGGGCAATGACCGTATTACTGAAAAGTACAAGGACCAAAAGGTCGCTGTCAACTTCGAATCAGCAACGGGTCTTCCGAGCGCAAGCCTTAGCGGCAAAACTCCGATTACCTACACGTTCAACGGAAAGGAATCCTCTGCCTACATGGTCAAGCTCGGCGAAGGCTTTGCAACAAGCTCCTACCCGGCAATCATCGCTGTCACGGCAAACATTCCTGAAAGCGACAACTATTTAGCCATGACCAAGACTGTCACGTTCATTATCGGTGGCGACAGTACTTTGGCAATGAACAAGGACGAATACTACAGCTACATCAATGGTACAACCATTGCCATGAAGCCGATTCGCAATGTCCAGAACAGCCTCAAAGCTAGCATGAACGGCTCGATGCTCCAGTTCACGACCAAGAATACCGGTCTCGTGAAGGTGGACATCTATGATGCTCTCGGTGCAAGCGTAAAGCAGATGTCCGACATCTACGGCAAGGGCAGCCACGCTATCGACCTCAAGGGTCTCCCGAACGGCTCCTACACGCTGGTTATCCGTCAGGGCAGCCACAAGGCTTCGCTCCGCTGGACGAACAAGTAAGCAGTAGATAATGGCGGGCACGCCCGCAAAACAGATATGAAAAACTCCAGCCAAATGGCTGGAGTTTTTTTATGCGAAGTTTTTGAAAAGGAGATGCCCGCTTACTTCGACTTCGCTCAGTACAGGCTCCAGCGAGCATGACATATTACTGTTTCGAGCCACTCAGAATGACGAATGACGAGAGCCGTTTGACTTGTAAGAACATTCGCCGTTACGAATAATCACGTTATTGCGTTTACGCAGGACGTATGGCGTCTGGGATTTTTGCACGAAGCTGCGGGAAGCGCGCAGCGCAATGGACACAGCATTTTCATCATAATAGAACTTGCCCATATAAGCGGCAGGCTGTTCCATGCCGCAAGTACCCCTCCCTCCAATCGAGCTGTTAGCGAACTCAATTTCGCCCACCTTCAAATACACTTGGTAACGTCCCCTGGAGAGCTTATTCAACTTGACAGCAACCTCCATTTCGTTGTTTCCGTCAAACGTCATCACAGTATCGCCGCCTGCAACCGAAATAGTGCGGCTATGGATATCGCGGGAATCAATTTCAGACAGGTCATAATAAGTAGGGTCAGGGCACACACCCAAATCGCTACCTTCCAGGTCTTCCAAAACGACAAGCCTTACCGGAGCTTTCCAAGTGAGGTTACCAAAGCCCACATTCTGCACGCGGAACTTTGCACGGAGCACGCGGTCAGAGCCCACCGTATCGCTCAACCACGATTCTCGCAGCACAAAGCGGTAGCCCAGGTGGTCATTGATGTACTTGAAACCAGTCAACGAATCGTACAGCGCCGGGTCGTAATCAAAGTCTTTCTGCTTGAACAGCGTCTTTTTCCAACTGTTAATCAGGTTGTTGTTCCACTGGATATTTAAATAGCTCGTATGCGTGCGGAAACCCTCGTACGCGAGAAATTCGGGCGTATTGATGACCTGATAGCCGTTCGCCGTCGTGAGAGCTTCACCGCCATAAGGTGTATTAATGCCGTACTTTTCAAGCCATGCCACGCCTTCTTCGCGGCAAATGGACGTTTTGCAGTCTGCACCCCAGGTACCGTAATCGTATTGCGTTCCCAAGTAGCCGTCATTGAACATTCCCACGCGGTACATCGTATCGCCTTTGGCCTTTGCAATTTCTGCAAACTTTTCACCGTCGATATGGAAATCCACGCCCCAGTTGTCAAAGCCGAGCACCTTTGCCGAATAGTTCCCTGTACGCGTTAAAATTTTGAGCTCAGGAGGCGTATTGCGGAGCATCAAGTTTGTCGCTTCGGCAACGCGGTCATAAGTAATACTCGTGTCGGAATGCATTTCGCCATAGGCGCCGTGCATGCCCATTTCGAGCGCGACAATAACATCAGTGTTTTTCGAAAGCACAGGCGCAAGCTGTTCCACATGGCGTAACACCCACTTGTGTTCCGGCGTCACATTGCTACGGCCATTGTACCACGGATCATAACAGATGCGCACAATCACAAAGCCCTTGTTTGCGCGGATACTGTCAAACGTCTGTTGCAACACGTTCAAGGCATCTTCGGTGAGGTCTTGGCTCTTGCCCCAAGTCGTATCTTTCTTGCCGCCCGTCGTATCGATCCCAAGCCAAGCTCGACTGCTGAATTCCGAAATTTCGGCACGCAAATGCAAAAGACGGCTGTACGGTTTTTCAATCGGCTTAGAGCCCGATGGCTTTATATGCAACACCTGCGGCGTGTAAAAACCGCGGTCGTAATTCGCGAGAGTCCGCATGGCGTCGGTCGTATCTATACTTTGCTTCACAAGGCCCGCTGCCAAAACCGGCGACTGCAAAAAAGCAAGCGACATAACAACAAGTGCAGAACGCGCAAAATGCGCGGCACCCCTCAAACGCCAAAAATGTGTAGAAAGTAATTTCATAGAATGAATATATATAATTCGCCGGAAGTTAGAATCAAGAAGTAGACCGTAGATAGCAAGCAGAGGATTTTTAAAGCAAAAGAAAAACCGCAGCGGTTGCTGCGGCTTTTCGAATTGCACTGGATCCTTCGACTACGAGGCTACGCCTCTTCGCTCAGGATGACACGCGCCAATTACTTCTTAGAACGATGGCTGTTCTTGATCCATTCAGTCTTGTGGACTTCCGGGATGTCATCGAGCAAGCGAAGCGTATGCGGTTCGTTCGTGTTGTCGAGCACTTCAGCAGGAGTACCCTGGTTCACGATCTTACCGTCGTGCATGATGAAGATACGGTCAGAAACGTAGTTTGCAAGACCGATATCGTGGGTCACGAACACCACAGTCATCTTCAGCTCGTCTTTCAACTTGCGGAGGTAATCGAGGATGTTGGCACGAACGCAAGCGTCCACCATGGAGGTTGCTTCGTCAGCAATGAGGACCTTCGGACGGAGTGCGAAGATACGGGCGAGAAGCATACGCTGCATCTGACCACCGGAGAGTTCGAACGGATACTTACCTTCGATATCTGCCGGAGCGACGTTCACAGCCTTGAGACCTTCGTCAACGCGGCGACGGACTTCTTCCTTGGACGGCTTGTCCTTGAGGATGTTGAGAGCGTCTTCGAGCTGGCTACGGATGGTGAAGAACTGGTTAAAGCAGCCAAACGGGTCCTGGAAAACGGACTGGACTTCGTTCCAGTGGTCCTTCAGGTTCTTGATCGGCTTGTCGCGATAGAGGAACTGACCGCGAGTCGGCTGGTAAAGACCGAGCATGATCTTAGCAAGCACGGACTTACCGCAACCAGAACCACCCACGATGGAGATGAATTCTTCGTCATAGATGTCAAAGGAAACATCCTTAACAGCAGTCTTCAAGCTCTTGCCGGCACCGAAATCCTTGCTGATGCGCTTGGCAGAAAAAACAATGGGCTTATCACTTTGCATAATCGCACCTCACGTCACGATCGCCGACAATGCGGAGATTCTGGGTATTCTTCTTGCAGTCCGGGCATGCCTTGCTGCAACGCGGAGCGAAGCGGCAGCCCACAATCTTGTTCTTGAGGCTAGGAGGAGCACCTTCGATAGCCACCG
>Ga0256407_10009657_pt1 | contig 13758 bp, 15 predicted proteins | sample RumenRJG_04DNA_FD_193489 | JGI IMG/M metagenome (GOLD analysis project Ga0256407, IMG submission 193489) | Bovine rumen microbial communities from Lethbridge, Alberta, Canada - RJG_04 | ecosystem: Host-associated > Mammals > Digestive system > Stomach > Rumen | place: Canada: Alberta... | reverse complement strand
TTGCAAAAACGTGATCCATAAGGATTCGATGAATGAGAATGATTGTACCCCTATACGGGATTGTAATCTGTTTGCGAGGTGAGAATACTAACTAATGAGCAGAATGGGATAATCGCTGAATAGTTACGGAGGTAATGTCTATTGTTAAAAAACGTTTTACCTTTGATTTTTCTTTGCAAGTTCTTGCAGAGTTTCAGAAAAATATTGTACCTTTGCACCCGCAAAACGAAAAAACAGACTGGTGCGTTAGTTCAGTAGGTTAGAATGCCTGCCTGTCACGCAGGAGGTCACGAGTTCGAATCTCGTACGCACCGCAAGTCATTTTTCGCAAGCCAGACAATAACGTTTGGGTGCGTTAGTTCAGTAGGTTAGAATGCCTGCCTGTCACGCAGGAGGTCACGAGTTCGAATCTCGTACGCACCGCATCAAAGAGAGAGGTCGTCTAAAGATGACCTCTCTTCATTTTTCCCCTTGTGTAAAAAATGGCCCTTATGGTTGTGGGTTTCATAGTTTTTTCGTACCTTTGCACCGATGAAGCAGGCTATGATTTTTGCGGCGGGGCTGGGAACCCGTTTGAAACCGCTTACTGATACGATGCCCAAGGCTCTTGTGCCAGTTGGCGGACAGCCACTTTTGTGGCATGTCGTTATGAAGCTGAAAACTGCCGGTTTCGAGCGCATCGTGGTGAATGTACATCACTTTGCCCAGCAGATCATCGATTATCTATCTTCCAACGGCAATTTTGGACTCGACATCCGCATCAGCGACGAGACGGGCCAGCTGCTCGAAACGGGTGGTGGCATTAGGAAGGCTCTTCCTCTGTTTGATTGCGATGAGCCGATACTTGTCCACAATGTTGATATACTGAGTAATGTAGATCTTGGCGCCTTCTACGACAACCCCTATCCTCGACATGCCGACGCAGTTTTGCTGGTCAGCCCCAGGGTGACGAAGCGTTATCTGCTTTTTGATCGATCTGATTGTTTGGTTGGCTGGATTAACAGGGATACTGGTCAGATGAAGTCACCCTTTCAGTGGCTGATTAACAGTGAACTGACCATCGACAATGATTTGTCTGTCTGCCATTCGCCTCTCGCCTCTCACCGCTCACCCTTCTCCGCCTATGCTTTCAGCGGCATACACGTGATGATGCCTGAGCTGTTTCCACTTATGGAGACGTGGCCTGAACGTTTTCCCATCATCGACTTTTATCTGCATCATTGTGATGAGGCCGACATTCGTTGTGCCGTCAAAACAGATCTTCGACTGCTTGATGTCGGCAAGCTCGATACACTGGAACAAGCTAACGACTTTATTTTAAACTCCCAACTATATGCAACAGAAGATTATCATTCTTGACTTCGGTTCGCAGACAACCCAGCTCATAGGCCGGCGTGTGCGCGAACTCGACACCTTCTGCGAGATTCTTCCCTACAACAAGTTCCCCGCTGACGACCCTACGGTTATTGGCGTTATTCTTAGCGGATCGCCCTATTCAGTCCATGATCCTGAGGCGTTCAAGGTCGACCTCTCACAGTTTATTGGCCGTTTGCCTGTACTTGGCATTTGCTATGGTGCGCAGTTTATCAGTCATGCACTCGGTGGTAAGGTCGAGAAGGCCGACAGCCGTGAATATGGACGCGCAAACCTTGAGACAGTAGATACGACGAATCCGCTCTTCAAGGGTTTTGAACAGCATTCGCAGGTTTGGATGTCGCATGGTGACACTATCACTGCCATTCCCGACGGCTTTGAGGTGATTGGCTCAACCAAGGACGTCACCAATGCAGCATTCTGGTGTGCGTCGGCTAATTCTCAATTCTCAAAAGGCATTTGGGCTGTACAGTTCCATCCTGAGGTGTTCCATACCATACAAGGTATGCAGCTGCTGCGTAACTTTGTTGTCGACATCTGCGGTTCGCGTCAGGAGTGGAGTGCTGCCTCGTTCGTCGACAGTACCGTGGCCGAGTTGAAGAGACAACTTGGCAGCGACCAGGTCATCCTCGGCCTGTCGGGTGGGGTAGACTCCTCAGTGGCTGCCGTGCTGCTCAGTCGTGCCATTGGCGACCGTCTTACTTGTATCTTTGTAGATCACGGCATGCTGCGTAAGAACGAGTTTCAGCAGGTAATGGATGATTATAAAGTGTTGGGACTGAACGTTATCGGCGTCGATGCCTCCAACAGATTCTTTGCCGATCTTGCTGGCGTCACTGATCCCGAACAGAAGCGCAAGATTATTGGTCGTGACTTCGTCGAGGTGTTCAATGCTGAGGCAAAGAAAATCAAAGACGCAAAGTGGTTAGGGCAAGGAACTATCTATCCTGACCGCATCGAGTCGCTCAACATCACGGGCAAGGTCATTAAGAGCCACCATAATGTGGGTGGACTGCCTAAGGAGATGAATCTGCAACTATGTGAACCGCTGAAGTGGCTGTTCAAGGACGAGGTGCGCCGCGTAGGACGTCAGTTAGGCATGCCCGAACACTTGATTACGCGACATCCTTTCCCTGGTCCAGGCTTAGCCGTACGTATTCTTGGCGATATCACCCCCGAAAAGGTTCGCATACTGCAAGAGGCCGACGATATTTATATTAGAGGTTTGCGCGAGTACAAGGTGAAGCTTACAGGTGAGGAAGCCCGCCGCGTCCTGGCTGCCGGCCCTTCACCTCTCACCTCTCATCTCTCATCTCTCACCTCAGAAGTGGAGGTGTCGCTCTACGACCAGATCTGGCAAGCCGGAGCCATCCTCCTCAGCACCGTCCGTTCTGTCGGTGTCATGGGCGACGAGCGTACCTACGAGCATCCTGTCGCTCTTCGTGCTGTCACTTCGACCGATGCCATGACTGCCGACTGGGCCCACCTTCCTTACGACTTCATGGCCAGAGTATCCAACGAAATTATTAACAAAGTGCGCGGTGTCAATCGCGTTTGCTACGACATCTCCTCTAAGCCACCCGCAACGATCGAGTGGGAGTAAAAATAACGACGGATTTACTGCTTCAGTAAATCCGTCGTTGTTATATCACGTCGAAATCAGATGAGCGGCATACCGAGTTCGCGGCACTGCCGACGCATGTCTTCAGGCCAAATTGATGCTTGGATCTCGCCAATGTGGGCCTTGTGAAGTAGTACCATGCATAGACGACTCTGGCCGATACCGCCACCGATGCTCAGTGGCAGTTTGTCGTTGAGTAGCTGCTGGTGGAAGTACAGTTGCTTGCGGTCTTCCTTGTGTTCCAACTTCAGTTGGCGCAGCAGTGACTCCTTGTCTACGCGGATACCCATGGACGACAGTTCGAACGAGCGTTCAAGGACGGGATACCAAATCAAGATGTCACCGTTGAGTCCCTTCTGTCCGTTTTCGGCTACGGTCGACCAGTCATCGTAGTCAGGTGCACGGCCGTCGTGTTTCTCACCGTTGGCCAGTTCGCCTCCAATACCTATAATAAAAACGGCTCCGTAGGCTTCGCAGATGGCATCCTCGCGCTCCTTGGGCGTCTTGTTGGGATACATGCGCAGCAACTCGTCTGAGTGGATGAAGTGGATTTTCTCCGGCAGGAAGGGCTTTAGCTGCGGGTAGGTCTCGCATGTGAGATACTCGGTGCGTCGGATGGCTGCGTATATGCGTTCCACGATGTTCTTCAGAAAGGCCACCGTACGGTCTTCGCGTTGGATGACGGCCTCCCAGTCCCACTGGTCGACATATAGCGAATGCAAGTTGTCGAGCTCTTCATCGGCACGGATGGCATTCATGTCGGTGTAGATGCCATAGCCTGGCTCGATCTGGTATTCAGCCAGTGTGAGCCGCTTCCATTTGGCCAGTGAATGCACTACCTCAGCATGGGCGTCGTCAAGATCCTTGATGGGGAAGCTGACGGGACGTTCCACTCCGTTGAGGTCGTCATTGATACCCAGGCCTTTCAACACGAAAAGGGGGGCTGTGACACGGCGCAACCGCAGTTCTGTAGAAAGATTCTGCTGGAAAAACTCCTTAATCAATTTAATACCCTGTTCGGTCTGATTCATGTCGAGCATCCGTTCGTAGTGGCGTGGTTGGATAAGTTTGCTCATAATGCGTTTTTTTCCCTTCTTGTTTCAATTTTTTCGGCTTTTGGTTGCAAATCGGTTGCAAAGTTACGAAAAATATATCATTATGCAAATTTTTCATCCTGTTTTTTGCCGATATTTGTAGATTTATCATTACTTTTGCATCTAAATTATGTTGTAGTACTATGACATTTGAACTGAACCAAGTGGTAATTGACGGCGAAGAGCACACTTTTTCATTCATTGCCCAGACGGGACAGATGATATGCATAACTGGTGGAACGGCAGAACGTAGACAGCGATGGCTCTTGGCGATGATGGGATTCCTGCCTATACGCCAGGGCTTTATATGTATTGATGGCGAGCCGTTGACAAGCTATAACATGTCTGTCTTCCGCTCGTTAATGTCGTATGCTCCTGCCTGCATGATAACTGAAGGTGAGGTGAGGCGTTATGATCCACCGTCGGTGCAAGACGTCTTCACACTTCGTGCCAACCGTGAGTTGCCTATCTCAAACGGCATCCTGGGCGAAGAAATGCGGCGCATTTCTGTTGAAATCAACGATGACCGCATACGCCTGCTGGCAGTAGCGGCCCTGCTCGAGCGGCCAATCATGTTTGTGAGCAACCCACATGAAGAATCCGCCGGCTACCTACGTTCAAAGGCGCAAGACGGGAAGGTCATTATTGTCGAGAGTACCAGTGAAACTGTTATTGCTGCAAGCGACCTGGTTGTAGAATTGAATTAGTTATTATATGTCATGCAAATATGTGATTTATCTGTATTCGGAACCGTTGTGCTGATAGTGGCTTCTGTCATGTGTGCAGCGTTCTTTGTTCTTTTAGACCGTAAGATGGTAACCAAGCTCGAGCGTAACTCTCTCTTGTCATTCATACAAATAGGAATGCTCGGAGCTGTGACGTGGGGCATCTATCATTTCAACATGTGGTGGGCTGATTTGATATGGTTCACTGCCTTGACGCTTTTTTCCTCGCTGCTGTTGCTGGGACGCATACACTGCGTCGGTAGTCGATTGTTGATTCCCGTCTTTGCTTCGCAGATCATTGGAATCTCAACAGCAGCTTCGTGTCTGATATGGATTCTCTCAGCGAGTCATTCATTCTTTTTACCTCACTTCTTTGTTCCCGTTGTCGCTCTCATTGCGAGCCAGGTACATAGTTCGTTGCGTGAGGGCATACAGACGTATCTCAGTTCCTTGCGTCGCACATTATCACATCGACAGTTTCTTCTTTCAAACGGTGCCACTCACCTCGAATCGCTGATTCCCAGTGTGCGTCGTGCTCTGCGTGCCTCGCTATTGCCGTTTCTGCGCATAATTACCTCGCCAGCGGTACTCATTGTACCACTTTTTTATGGAGGAATGCTGCTTGGCGGTGCCTCTCCATTGCTTGCTGCCTGTGTTCTACTGCTGCTCTACCTTGCATCCTTCGTGGCTATAGTTGTGTCACAGGTCACTTTCTTGTGGCTTTCAGACCGCTTGATTTTCGACAAGAACGACAATCTGGTGGTCTGAGCAGTAGTCAATGTCTCGTTTTTGTGATAAAAAGCCCTTAATGTGTTATATATGAAAACAGAAAAGGTTTTAGAAATAATTAAAGTATATTTCAATATCCTGCCCGACAAGGAGAACGAGCAGGACATTATTGCTCAAATCACCAGCGGAGTGTCCTTCAAGGGTGCCACCCTGTTGATACTCATCTTTGCCATCTTCATTGCCTCACTTGGCCTGAACGTCAATTCCACAGCGGTCATCATCGGTGCGATGCTCATTTCACCGCTGATGGGGCCTATCATCGGTATGGGACTGGCTGTGGGCATCAATGACCTGGAGTTGTTGAAACGCTCGGCAAAGAACTACGGAGTTGCAACACTTATCAGCGTGCTCACGGCTACGGTATATTTCCTGATTTCACCGTTAAGTGAGGTACAGTCGGAATTGCTTGCCCGAACGTCACCCACACTTTACGATGTGCTTATAGCCTTCTGTGGCGGTGCTGCTGGCATCATCGCCCTTTGTACGGGGGGCAAGGGAAACATTATTCCTGGTGTAGCCATTGCTACCGCCCTTATGCCGCCACTCTGTACTGCTGGCTTTGGTCTGGCTACAGGCCATTGGCTATACTTCCTCGGTGCTTTCTATCTGTTCTTTATCAATACGGTTTTCATTGCGCTGGCTACATACATTGGTGTCAGATTGTTTCATTTCAAACAAATTGAATCCTTGTCATCTGAAAATGACTCTAGAACCCGTCGTATCATAATGGCACTTGTTGTGGCAACGATGATACCTGCGATTGTCATGACTGTGAACATCGTACGTCAGAGTATGTTCGACAACAATGTGAACCGTTTCGTCAAGGCCGAACTGACGCAGCGGGGTACGCAGATTATCTCGAACAGTGTGGATAGAGACAGCCTGCGCCTGCACATTGTTGCCGTAGGCAAGGAAATCACAGAGGCCAAGCAGAAAGAGGCACAAGGCAGGATGGGGTTCTATGGCCTTGGCAACTACCAGTTGCGTATTATACAAGGTACGCAATCCGATAGTTTGATGTTGCTGAACAATGAGCTTTCGGCAATGACGACGAGTCGTGAGAGTGAGCGTAACCATGTGATGGAACTCTCGTCAGAGGTGAATAAACTCAGTGCTCAACTAATCGAGTATACCCGCTATGAATCGCTTTCGATGGAAATCCGTTCAGAAATGTCTTCCTTATTCCCTGAAGTAAAGAGTCTGAGTATTTCGCGTGTGTGTGAAGTCTTCAGCGATACTGCGACAGTTCGTCATCATGTTGTAGCAATTATTGGTACATCCCACGGAAAGCCGCTGCCAAAAGCTGAAAGCCAGAAACTACGCGAATGGTTACAGATAAGAGTAAAAGCTGATAGTCTGGTTATAATGCATTCTGAGCATTGAGGAAATAAGCATCCCGTTACGCAAGCAGCCCCTGTTTGGTGGTTCAAACAGGGGCTGTTAGAGCTGAGTATTGCTTCTGATTACTTTGCCTTGAACAGCTCAGACTGCTGACGTATGAGTTCGGTGTCGTTGAAATAGTCGATACGCATAGCCTTGCGCACCTCGTCCATCGTCTGTGCGGCAACTTCGCGTGCCTGTTCGGTGCCTCTGCGCAGCATGTTGTAGACTTCGGGGATGTCCTGCTCGAACTCATGGCGACGTTGGCGCATGGGCTCGAGGAACTGCTGGAGTACCTGGTTGAGGAACTTCTTGCACTTCATGTCGCCCAGGCCTCCACGGCGATAGTGGTCCTTGAGTTCATCGAGGTTCTGGTATTCGGGCCAGAAGTTCTTGAAATCGTCGTCGGTCGAGAAGGCATCAAGATAGGTGAAGACGGCGTTGCCCTCGACCTTGCCGGGGTCATCGACGCGCAGGTGGTCAGGGTCGGTAAACATGGAGCGCACCTTCTGCCATACCTCGTCGGCCGAGTCGGAGAGGTAGATGCAGTTGCCCAGCGACTTCGACATTTTCTCCTTGCCGTCGGTGCCGGGCAGACGGCGGGCAGTAAGGTTCTCGGGCAGCATGATGTTGGGCTCAACGAGTACCTCACCGTAGGTCTGGTTGAAGCGGCGCACCAACTCGCGTGTCACCTCAAGCATAGGCTCCTGGTCTTCGCCCACGGGCACGGTAGTGGCCTTGAAAAGGGTGATGTCAGCAGCCTGACTGACGGGGTAGCAGAAGAAGCCCAGCGGGATGTTGGCCTCGAAGTTACGCATCTTGATCTCGGTCTTCACCGTGGGGTTGCGCTGTACGCGAGAGACGGTGATGAGGTTCATCAGGTAGGTAGTCAGTTCGGCAAGCTCGGCAATCTGACTCTGAATGAAGATGGTGCAGCGCTCGGGATCAAGGCCTGCGGCCAGATAGTCAAGGGCTACGTTGATAATGTTCTGCCTGATTTTCTCAGGATTGTCGGCATTGTCGGTGAGGGCCTGCACGTCGGCCATAAATACAAACATGCGGTCGTAGTTGCCCGCGTTCTGTAGTTCCACACGGCGGCGCAGAGAACCTACGTAGTGTCCAAGATGGAGCTTACCTGTAGGACGGTCGCCAGTCAGTATTACTTTTTCCATATTGCGTATTTGTCTGATTTTAATTCTGTTATGTTTATGAATGATTAGGGATTGTACATATCTTTGCAGTAGAAATTCATGATGTCGTCGAGCATCTTCTTGGCCTCGACGGCAGGGCTGTCAGGGTCAAGACGCGCGGCCTCGATATAGCAGTTGATGGCCTCGTGGAAGCTACCTTGCCTGCGATACTCGTTGCCTTTTTGGTATAACTCGTCGGCAGTCATCCCGTTATTTTTTATTCCTCATTTGCGCTGCAAGCAGCGTGTTCTTCATCAGCGAACAGATGGTCATAGGACCTACACCGCCGGGCACGGGTGTGATGAAGCTGCACTTCGGAGCCACCTCGTCGAACTTCACGTCGCCGTTCAGACGGAAGCCGCTCTTACGCGAGGCATCGGGCACGCGGGTTGTGCCTACATCGATAATCACGGCTCCTTCCTTCACCATATCTGTGGTGACGAAGTCGGGTTGTCCGATGGCGGCAATGATGATATCGGCCTGACGGCACTCGTCCTTAAGCGTCTTCGAGCGTGAGTGACACACGGTGACGGTGGCGTCGCCATACTGCTTCTGCATCATGAGCTGGGCCATAGGCTTGCCCACGATGTTCGAGCGTCCGAGGATGACACACTTCTTACCCGAAGTCTCGATGCCATAGCGCTGCAGCAGCGTGATGATGCCCAGAGGCGTGGCCGAGATGAATGAGGGCAGGCCCAGGGCCATACGACCCACGTTGACAGGATGGAAACCATCCACATCCTTGCGGTAGTCAATTGCCTCAATAATCTTCTGCTCGTCGATATGCTTGGGAAGGGGCAGCTGTACGATGAAACCGTCGACATCGCCGTTGGTGTTCAGACGGTCGACGCATGCCAGCAGCTCTTCTTGGGTGACATCATCCTCATAGCGGATGAGGGTCGACTTAAAGCCGCAGGCCTCGCACGCGAGTACCTTATTCTTTACATAGGTCTCCGAGCCTCCATCGTGGCCTACGAGCACGGCTGCCAGATGGGGCTGCTTGCCGCCGTTCTCCACAATCTTTTTTACTTCCTCGGCAATCTCGGCCTTGATGGCCGCTGCCGTAGCTTTTCCGTCAATCAGTTGCATATCTTTACCCCAAAGTTAGGGGGGGGTCTGAACAAGCGAACATCGACCCTTTTATAATAAATATGGGGCCTGCGCTTGTTCAGACCCCTGTCGCCCCCTAACTTAGGGGGCTTTTTCCTTTCATGTTCTTCATGGCAGCTGCCATCTGAGCCATCTTGGCACGATCCATGCCCGTGACCATGCGCATCATTTTGCGGGTCTGGTCGAACTGCTTCATCAGTCGGTTCACATCTTCCAGCTTCGTGCCGCTACCTTTGGCAATGCGCAGTCGGCGGCTCTGGTTGATGATGTCGGGGTTCTGGCGCTCCTTCGGGGTCATCGACTGGATGATGGCCTCGATCGACTTGAAGGCATTGTCGTCGATATCAACGTCCTTGATGGCCTTGCCCACGCCTGGAATCATGGCAGCGAGGTCCTTGATGTTGCCCATCTTCTTGATCTGCTGAATCTGCGACATGAAGTCATCGAAGTCGAACTTGTTCTTGCGAATCTTTTTCTCGAGCTTCCTGGCCTCTTCCTCGTCGAACTGCATCTGCGCGCGCTCTACAAGTGAGACCACGTCGCCCATGCCTAAGATTCGGTCGGCCATGCGCTCAGGGTGGAACACGTCGATGGCGTCCATCTTCTCGCCTGTACCGACGAACATAATGGGCTTCGTCACCACAGTACGGATGGAGAGAGCAGCACCACCACGGGTGTCGCCGTCGAGCTTGGTGAGCACCACGCCGTCGAAGTCGAGGCGGTCGTTGAACTCCTTGGCGGTGTTCACGGCATCCTGACCTGTCATCGAGTCGACCACGAACAGGGTATTCTCGGGATTGATGGCACGCTTCAGCGTCTCAATCTCTTGCATCATCTGCTCGTCGATGGCCAGACGACCTGCAGTATCGACGATGACCACGTTGTAGCCTTCCTGCTTGGCCTTGCGAATGGCGTTCTGGGCAATCTCCACGACATTCTTGTTGCCCTCCTCGGTGTAGACGTCGACACCTACGCCTTGGGCCACGACTTTCAGCTGTTCGATGGCAGCGGGACGATAAACGTCGCAGGCCACGAGCAGCGGGTTCTTGTGTTGACGAGTTTTCAGCATATTGGCCAGCTTGCCGGTGAAGGTGGTTTTACCCGAACCCTGCAATCCCGACATCAGGATGATGGCAGGACGCTCTTCTAATTTAAGCTCTGTGGCCTTGCCACCCATCAGCTGGGTCAGTTCGTCGTGCACAATTTTCACCATCAGCTGACTGGGTTTGATGGCTGTAAGCACGTTCATGCCCATAGCCTTCTGCTTGACGGTGTCGGTGAATGTCTTGGCTACCTTGTAGTTCACGTCGGCGTCGAGCAGCGCACGTCGTACGTCCTTCAGCGTCTCGGCAACATTGATTTCTGTGATTTTTCCTTCACCTTTCAGTATCTTGAAGGAACGTTCAAGTCTCTCTGATAAATTCTCAAACATCTATTAATTTACGATTTACAAATTTACAATTTACGATTTAGGGCGCAAAGGTACGAAGAAAAAACGAGACCCACAAACATTGAGCCTCGTTTTTGTTCATTTTGCAGAAAACTCGCAACCGCAATACTGCTGGTTGTAGAAGCCGTACTCCCTGAGCAACTGGTTGCGCCGCTCCTGCAGGCCTCCCTTGCGCCAGTTCTGGGACCAAAAGAGGCATTGGTTGTTGACCGCCTGTTCGGCAATGCGTCCGGCTTGGTTGATCTGTTCCAGGCTTTTCCAACGGCTTGAGGCCAGGGTGGTGGCAAAATAAGGGATGCCTAATTCTTGGGCCTTACGGGCAGTAGCTGTCAGTCGCAGGACGAAACACTGCTGACAACGGCGTCCTCGTTCGGGCTCTCCTTCCAAGCCGCAGACATCCTCAAGCCACTGTCCGTGATCGTAGTCACCATCAATCCATCGGATGCCGAGACTCTCCGCATGGCGCTTGCTTTCATTCTTACGAATCTCGTATTCTTCCAACGGAAAGATATTCGGGTTGTAATAGAATATGGTGGGACGCACGTCGTGCTTCATCAACCACTCCACAATGGCTGACGAGCAGGGTGCACAACATGCGTGTAAAAGTACTTCATGCAACCCCTCAGGAACTTGAATTGCTGGATTTTTCACCTTATTTTACCTTTTTACCTTTCAAAGTCCTCTCTCTTTCCATATCCGCTCCTTAGCAGCATTGATCTCCTGGAACTTCTTCTCGGCAGCCTTGCGCACATCCTCACCCAACTTTGCCACACGGTCGGGATGATGCTCGAGAGCCAACTTACGATAGGCCTTCTTCACCTCGTCGTCAGAAGCATTGGGACTGACTCCCAGCACCTTATAGGCATCTTCGAGCGAGTCGCCAGAAAGGTGAAGCATCGAGTCCACCTCGCCTACAGCGATGTGCATCCACCCTGCACACTCCTTGATGGCACTTATCTCCTGCTGAGCCACATGACCGTCGGCACGGGCAATATCGACCAGGAAACTAAGCAGCTGCAGGCGCTCGCTATAGTCTGTATGGCTGGCTATCTGTGCACAGCTCTTGCGGATGGTATCCTTGTAGGACTGTTCACCCTGACGTTTGGCCTCCTCGAACAGCCTGCGCAGAATCTGGTCGCCCTGCTGCACGGCAACCTCGCCAAAGTTATGGCGAAGCATGGAGCGCACGAACTCCATCTCCGAGTGCATGATCCTGCCGTCGGCCTTGATTACATACGAGGCCAGCACCAACATTGAGAAGAGGAAACTGTTACGGTTGCCTTCGTTCGTAGCGCTGCCCGCATTGGGCCCTGAGCCTTCGTTGAAAAACGTGCTGCCGCTACCTATGCGTGGGTCACCTCCACCGTCGAACATTGCACCGACGGCTATGCCTATCAATGCTCCCAACGGACTTCCACCTGTGGCTATCCATCCCAGGAAGCCTCCTATCCACTTACCTATTGCCATATTGTATCCTTATTTTCTGTTCTTTCGCTATTTCTAATATCCATTAGACCATTCGTCTTCTTCATCTTCTTCATCTTCCCACATATCAGGTCTTTTGTGTGACCGGGTCCTACTCTGAGGACTCCAGTTCCAGCTCGACCCATGCCCCTGGCGAGAAGCCATCCTCCTGTTTGACGTGGGTCTTCCTGGATTTGATACGCCCAAGCCTAACAGACGAATAGGGTGGAAATGGCGCTCGGCGAAGCCGCTTTGCTTGTCAAAGAACTCCACGCCCTGCATCAGTTGCTTCGCCAGAGGCAGTATCTCGTTCTTAGTGCGGAGGATATGGTCTACAATAATGCTACGGGTAATCTGTTTGAAATCTAAGAATTTAACTTTCAGCGTCAATGTGCGCCCCTCGAATTCTTCATCTATAAGCACCCGTTGTTAGTTCCTTCAGATACTTATCCACCTTATACGTCAGCACCGTAGAGAGTTTCACTTGTCCGTCAGGTCCAACGATAACGATCGAAGGAATCCACTTCACACCGTAGGCCTTCGCGATGTCCGTTTCCTTGAACTTCTTCAGCTCACTCACTTGCGGGTAGGTGATGCCGAACTTCTCAATGGCTTTCTTCCATGCTTCCACGTCGGTATCCATCGAGATTCCGATGAACTCGACGCCATACTGGTGATATTTCTCATACAGGCGTACTACTTCAGGCGCATCCTTCCGACAATCGGGACACCATGATGCCCAGAAGTCGAGCACAACGGTCTTCTCTTTGGCGTACTTCGACAACTGGATGGTCTTGCCGTCTGGTGTCTTCATTTTGAAGTCTGGTGCTACCGTACCTGCTTTCACCAGTTCCGTTGCATACTTATCGTCCAGGTCCTGTTGGGTGGACTGTGCCTTTGTTGCCATTGCTCCCATGGTGAGAAGCACAATCAAGATTTGAGCTGTCTTCTTCATTGTCATACTATTGTGTTTTGTAAACGTATCTCTATTCTGCTGCAAACATATTGTAAACTTTCCGTCTGATTCGTCACATTTGTCGTGATAATCATATTCGAAGAAAATGGGTGCAACCGCCTGTGTTCATGGAACCTACACCCAACTTGTTAATTATATCCAGAAGAACCATATCTTCATAAACACATTCTGCAAACTTTGTTTGCAAAGGTAGTGATTTCTTCTGACTTTACGTTCGTTCCACACGTTTTTCTTGCAAAATATGCTTGTTTTTAATAATAATTAAGCTGTATGCCACATATACGTAACAACTCAGTCATCGGAAGTGTGACCTCCCCTCGCTCGGCTTTCTTGCGTCCCTTCTGTAGCAAGACCAGAGGTCGAGCGGCCGCTTTGCAAAGTAGGGTGTTCAATTTGATGTACCTTGACAAACGTAAAATAAAGATACCGACCCCACCCCTGCCCCTCCCCTACAAGGGACTACTCTTTATACACATCTCTGGCCCTGACGAAGGCGATGATTTCAATGTGCTGGTTGAACCTGTCGAGTCCCTCCTTCATGGTGATGTATCCTGGCCTTCCGTGTGCCTTGACGTAGCCGCTCCA
>Ga0256407_10009652_pt1 | contig 13761 bp, 8 predicted proteins | sample RumenRJG_04DNA_FD_193489 | JGI IMG/M metagenome (GOLD analysis project Ga0256407, IMG submission 193489) | Bovine rumen microbial communities from Lethbridge, Alberta, Canada - RJG_04 | ecosystem: Host-associated > Mammals > Digestive system > Stomach > Rumen | place: Canada: Alberta | collected... | reverse complement strand
CACAATAAATTTTCTAAAACACAAAGAAAAGATTTTTTTTATTCACCAATGAAAACTTTTTCTTCTACTTTATCACCAAATAATACTTATAATAAAACTCATAATTCAATAATAGATAAAAGAATTAAGAAAAAAATAAAGATTTATACTGAATTATATAAAACTGATAAATATCCAATTAATCAAGATAAATTAATAATTAGTCAACATCCATATCAATCAGAAAAGAAATTAAATGATTTTATGAATACTATTAATTTTGATGAAGAAAAAAATGATTTTAAGAAAATTAAAATGGATAGAACAAATGAAATTTATAAAAAGAATGTTAATAATATTTTAGAAATATTTAAAAAGAATAATAAACCTCAAAAAAGATATTATGTTTCAAATTTGAATAATGTTAAAGGGAATTATGTAAAGATAACACCTATAAGTAATAATGATAGATTATTTATGTCAGAAACAGAAAAAAAAAAGTTAAAAGAGAAAGATGATTTTAAAACTTTTCTTAAGTTTGATAAATAAAGTTTTAGGTATAATTTATTTATTTTATTTATTTAATTTTTTTTTTGAATTTATAAAAAATAAACAAATAATAATATAGTATTATATCTATTTTTTTTATCTAAAATAAAAAATTGATAATAAAGAATAATATCAATATTAAACAAATGTTTAATATAAGTTATTAATATTTTACAATTCATTTTTTTCATATATTTTTATTTTTATATATTAATTATTTTTCTTCTTTTATTACAGCATTATATATAAAATATTTTTATATTTTAATTATCGTTATTTTCTTTAAACTTTATTTAGATTAAAATTCTTTGAAATTTAAAATTAAATGCTTATTTAATTTAAATTTATTAATCAAAGAAAAAGTATTTTTTTATTTTTATATGTTTTGTCTCATCATGACAATATAAATTTCTATTATTAAATATAGAATGAGTTTTTCTCACATATTTAATATTATTTATTGAAAATTAATTTTTATATATTTTTTCAAGTATTGATTAAAAAAAATATATTAATAAATTAAAATTCTTATAATTTTTTATTAATTTTTTCATAAAATGGTATTAATAATGATTAAAAATTAATTAAAAATAAAATTTAAATTTTATTGAATATTTATTTAGAAAAAAGGATTTTTCAAGTATGTAGACAATAAAATATAAATTTTGATTGATTTTATCAAAAGAAAAATGAAAAATGAATAAATTATTTAGATTTAATAATTACTAAATTATAATATATTAAAATAAAATATATATTTAAATAATTTATATTTAAAATGACAACACAAATACATAAATCACCAATAACCCTAGAATCAAATTTCATAGAGAATAATAATCCATTTCAAGAAGAAAATTATTCAGAAATGAAAAAATATATTCAAGATTTAGAATCTTCATATCAGAATATTCAAATTGAAAATGAAGATTTAAAAAAAAAAATTACAAATTTAGAAAAAGAAAAATTAATTTTATCAAATAATTTAGAACAAAAAGATATATCATTAAGTGAATTAACTCAAATATTAGAGAATTTAAAAAGAAAAGAAACAGAAAATGATTCAAAATTAATAGAATTAGAAAAAAAAAATGAAGAATTAAATTATAAAATTTTAGAATTAAATCAAAAAAATAAATCTCTTATATCAATTAAAGAAACTTTAACTCAAAATCCAAATTTATTAAATCAAAAAAATACATCTCAAATATTAGAATTAAATGAAAAATTAGATGAATCAGAAATTTCAAAACAAAAAATTGAATTTGATAAAATAATGTTACAAAATAAAATTAATAATATTAAAGAAGAATATGAAAATGAAATTCAATTATTAACAAAATTAAAAAATGGAGAAATTTCTCAATTACAGAAAACAATATCATCATTGAAAAATGAATTAAATTTAAATATAAAAAAAAATACTGAAAATAAAAATGATTTAAATAAAGAAAAATATTCTAAAATTGTAATTGAACAAGTATCATCATTTGAAAATAAAATATCATTATTAAATGAAGAAATATTTAATTTAAAAAGAGAAAATAAATTATTATCAAATCAAAATATGGAATCAAAAATAACAAATGATCATAAAGATAGATTTATAGAAGAATTACAAAAAAGAATTAATGAAATTGAGAATTTAACAATTGAAAAAATTAATGAAATTCAATTAAATTCAGAAAATAAAAACACAGAAATTAAAGAATTAGAAAATAAAAATGAACAATTATTAATTGAAAGAGAAGAATTATTAAGACAAAATAGAGAATTAAGAAATGGTTTCGAATTATTTAATGTTAGTATTAAAGAAGCAAATGATCTTTATAATCAAAAATTTCAAACTTTTACAAATATAAGTAATTCATATAATTTAAAATTAAAAGAATATAAAAATAAAATAGTTCAATTAAAAAAAAAAGTAAATGAATTAATAAATGAGAATAATAAATTTCAAAAACAAATTGTAATGTTAAAAGATAATAAACAAAAATTAATAGAAGGTAAATTAATAAATAAAAAAAATTTTCCAATAAGAAGTCCTTCATCATCTCCAATTTATAAAAGAAATTCTTCATTTGCAAATTACTCAAAAAATTATAATATGAATTATTCTCCAATGAATAGTAATAATAATAATAATTTATTAAGAAATAGTAATTATAATTTAGAAGGAATAAATATAAATTCTTTAGGAAATCAATATAATAATATTATTAATGATGATATTTATTTAAAAAATAATCAATTTCAAAATCAAAATTTAAATTCAAAAAATGATACTTTTTCTATGAAAAATATTAGAGATTTACCAAGTGATAGTGTTGCTAATGTTAATGTTATTAATCGAATTGATGATCCTTATTTTGCTTTACAACAAAAATCACTTTCTGATTTTAGAAATGTTTTATCAAGAATTGATTTAGAATTAATTAAAAATAAAGAAATAAGAAAAGAAGAAGATGAATATGAATAAAAAATAAAAAAATATATAATCATTTTTTTATTTTAATTATTTATGTAAAATTCCATATTAAAAAAATTTTTTTTTTAAATAAAAATAGAAAAATAAATAAAAAAACTATATAAAAAAATTATATAAAAAAAAACATTTATTCCAAAATCTCTTCATCAAATTTTAAACTTTCTTTCCCAGGAATAATGGAATTAAACTTCCTAGAATTTTTAATTCCATTCTTCTCAACAGTAACAACATAATTAACATTCAAATCCTTCTCAGGAATTTTAATAACCTTTCCTTCATCACTAACAAATTCCTTATTATCACAATTAAAACTAATTTTAAAACCATTTTTTTCAAATTGTAAAATATTAAATTCAATCAAAGCTAAATCTTTAACATGTTGATACATATTAGAATGTCTCATAGTCATAGGACAATCTTTCCCAGAGAAAAAATGATGAGGAACAACATCATTAATTCCTAAATTATATTTATCCATTAAATATGCAATTAATTTAGCATCTTTCATCCAAGTATAATAAATATCACTACCTTTATTAACACAACTCTCAATACCAATTGAATTAACATTCCCACCATGATTACTAACTTTCATATAATCATATGAAAACCAAGTTTCTCCTAAATAATATTTCCCATTCTCAACAACAGTTCTAATTCCAATATCATTTATATCACTTGTTAATGGAATTTCTCCATTTTTTAAAGGAGCTTTAATAACACTTTTAACATTATCAATTTCAAAATAACCATCATTACTAATAGTAATAATAGGATTATAATTTCCATTAAATTCAATATTACTATCATATAATTTATAATCAACAACGTATCCATCACCAGCATGGAAGCCAATAATATCATCAGGAATATTATGATAAATACCATCATTACCAACTACATATTGGAATGATGCTTTATATTTTGAACCATCAATGAATTCATTTACTACTGCTTCATTCCATTCTTTTGCTGTATGAACATTACATCCTGTATCATGGATACATATATAATATTTTGGTTTTTTTATATTATTGTAATTTTTATTTGTTGATGGTGCTAAATTTGTAATTATTTTTAATGGGGAGAATAAATATTTTAAAAGGGAATGTTTTAAAATGTGAACATAGTTTCCTTGCCATGCTTTGACTATTATTTTGTGGATTGGGATTTTAGGGTTATGGATTGAGGAGAAGTAATCTAAAAGCATTTTCAATTGAGTTTCTATGGAGTCAGGAACGGATTTTCCTTGGAAGTAGTATGTTACTGGGTAGAAGAGATGTAGAAAATTCATTTTTTTTATTAATGTTTTTTTTAGTGAATTTTTTTAGTTAATTTTTTTATTTTTTCTATTGAATCTGAAAAAATTATTTAAAATTAAAAATATTACTTAATATTATTTAAAATTAAATTTATAATTTCAAAAAAAATATATTTTTTTCATTAAATTAAATAAAAAATTATTTTTTTGATTTAATTTTTTTTGTTTCTTCTCTAGATTTTCTTAATATATTATTTACTTCTAACATAAAATTAGAAGTTTTCCCAAATTGTTTATTTACTTTATCTTTAATATATTCATTTTGTTTTTTTTGATAAATTATATTATTAGAAATATTATCTTTTTCTTTATTAATTCTAGAAATATTCTTATTTAAATTTTGAACACCTTTATTTAATTCATTAATAATATTTTTTTCATAAAATATTTTTTCATTTAAAATCTTATTTTCATCTTTAATTCTTTCAATTTCAGTTAAAATATTTTGATTTTCATTTTTGATTTGAATAATAATATTACTTTCTTTGTCATTTTCATTTTTATTTTTAGAATAAGTTTTTATATTTTTTTGAATTTCATTATCATATTTTTCTCTATTAGAAAATAATTTTTCATTTTTTTTATTTACATTTTTAACTCTATTAGAATAATTATTAATAGATTTATTTAATTTTTTAGTAACTTTTCTTTTCTTTTCAATAATTTTTTCTTTTTTCGAATTATTATCTTTAATTTCTTTAATCCACCCTTCTAAAATTTTCATATTATCTTTATAATTATTAGAAGCTTTTAATTTTTCATTTTCAATTTTTTCAAAAGAAGAACAATGTTCATTATTAACACTTTCTAAATATTCTGTAATATATCTCTCAATCGGATTTTTATTTTGAGATTTTGAAGAAAAATGACTTTTATTATAATAAATTAAATTACTATCAGTATTTAATTTATTATGTTTTAAAAAAGATTGAATATTACTTCCACTATCATCTCTTTTTATACTTTCTGTTGTTTCAGAATATAATTCATTTAATGGGAGAATTTTATTATTTGAATTAATATTATTTTCTGTATGATTTTCTATAATGATTTCTTTATTTAAATTATTTTCATCTTGATTTATATTATTTTCTTGGATTTCATTTAAATTATTTTCATATATATTTTCATTATTTGGGTTTTTAAATGTGAAATTTTCAATTTGATAATTTTCATTTGGAGTTTTTTTAAATGTAAATTCATTTATTTTATTATCATTTATTTTAATTATATTATTTTGATTTGATGTGTCTTCATTAATGTTATCTATTCCATTTGTATTTTTAAATGTAAATTCATTTACTTTATTATTGTCTTTTTTAAATGTAAATTCATCTATTTTATTATTGTCTTTTTTAAATGGATATTCATCAATTTCAATTTTTTTTAAATCATTAATATATTTTTCCATTATTTTTACTGGTTTTTTTTTTGTGTCTTGATTTATCTTAGAATAATTTTCATTATAATTATATGGTTTTGAAAAATTAAAATCAGATGAAAAATTTTTATGTTTTTTTAATCTTTTTTTCCTATTTTCTATATCTTTTAATATATAAATATAATTATTTTCAATATTTGAAAATAAACCATAAATATTTCTTTCTAGATTATTATATTGTATATTGTTTTTATTTCCATTTGATTCATTTTTTGTATTTTCATTAATCATTTAATTTATAAAATAAAAAAATAAAAAAAACAATTAATTAAATATTTTAATTTATATTTATAAAATAATATTTTTAATTATATTATTTAATAAAATACAATTTTAAAAATATATAAAAGTTATCATTTAAACTAATCTATTGAAAAATAAATTTATTAAAAAAATATTATAAAAATAATACTATCAATATAATAAAATATAAAATCGTATTATATTATTATTATATTTAATTATAATTATATTAAATTAATAGAAAGATAAATTATTCATCAGATTCAAATTCATATTCTCTGTAAATATAATCAATAATATCTTTAAAATCAAATCTTTCATCTTCATTAATTTCTAACATTTTAAATAATAAATTCATAAATTTATTCGAATAAAAATTATCATTTTTTTTTATTTTTTTAACATTATTTATATATTTTCTAATTATTTCTTCATTTTTACAAAATTTATCTACATTAATAAAATCTCTATATATAATATCTATATCATTACTTTTAATAATTGTAAATATACAACATAATCCTAAAGAATAAACATCATTTTTTATTAAATTTATTCCACCATTTAATTTTTTTGAATGATATAAATAATTTAAATGAGGACTAATAAATTTATTATCATTTTGAATAATATTTGGAGAATTTAAACTAGCTAAATGTTCAAAATCTGTTATTTTATAAATATTATTTTTAAAAACTGTTATATTATTTGGATTAATACAAAAATGAGCTAAATTTTTTTTTTGTAAATTTTCTAAAACTAAACTTATTTGATAAATAATATTAATTAAATCTTCTTCTGAATAATATTTTTTCATTTTTTTATAAGTTGTAATTTCACTTGCCCAACTATTAATTCCACATTCTGTTAAAATACTAATTTCTTCTTCATTATAATTTACTCCAAATACTTTTGTTATGAAAATATCATCTGGAAAATTATATTGTAATTCATATAATTTTAAATAATTTTCTAAATCTTGTTTTGAATGAATTATTTTTTTTTTCATTGTAAAAAATTGATTATCATTTATTCTTCTTACACAAAAAATTTTACTTTTTTTACTTTCTTCAATTTGAGATATTATTTCATAATCTTTTAAATCAAAAATGGGTAAAGAATTTTTTTTTTCATTTTCTTCATTTTTAATATCAAAATTAATAATTGTATTATTATTATTATTACTATTAAATTCACTAATTAAATTTTTAGAAATATTAAATTCATTATTATTATGATTATCAATATTACTATTACAAGTATTTTTCTTATTACTAATAGATTTAAATTCAATTTCAATTTCATTTTCTTTTGTTTTAATAGGAGAATCAGTTTTTAAAGTTTTTGATTTACAAGAATGATGAATTTGATCAAAAGAATCTTTATTAATATTATCAGTATTAATAGTATTAGTATTTGGATTAGTCGAAGTTTCTAAAGTATTATTAATATTACTTAAATCACAATTTTTCTCAAAAATTTTTTTATAATATTCCTCAACATATTTTTTTTCTTCTTCCTTTTTTTTTTCTTCAATTTCTTTTTCTAATAAAATATCATCTTCTTTAATTTCTTCTCTAAACCTTAAACCACATTCATTACATTCAAAAATAAATTTTTCATATTTAATAATACTTTTACATTTAGAACAAAGAACCATTTTTCTTTCATTATAAATAGTTAAATAAATATTTCCATTACATTCTTTCTTATGAAAAATATTTTTATTTGAATGTCCACAAGGTAAATTTTTTGGTACAGCAGAAATTTTTTCAATACAACCTTTTTTAATTGCCAAAGATAAATTTTTATAAATATAAGGATTATATATTTTTGCATAAGAATGAAAATCTTGACCACATTTTATACAAGTCCAAATTATATTATAAGGTTCACTTGAAAAACCACATTTTTTACATATTAATTTATTTGCCTTTATATCTAAAAATAAATTTGCTTTTTTACATTTAATACAACACATTTGTTGATTTATTATTAAATGACAATGATATTTTTCCCAAGTTGCTGGTTGTAAAATATTATCATTTTCATTATCATTTGTTATTATTTTTGTATAATAATTTATTTGACAAAAATCACAATATAATTTTATAAATGTTGATTTATATGATTTTAAACAATTTGTACATATAATTGAATCGATTTTATTTTCTTTTGAATTGTCTGAATTTTGGATTATTGTAAAATTGTTATTTTCATTACAACAATGAATTGGGTTATTTGATTGATATTTACAATGTTTTAAAAATGTAAATTTTTGATAATCTTTATTTAATTTTATTAAAGATTCATTTAATTTTTCTTTGTCAATTAAATATTGATTTGTATATAAATTTGTTTCTTTTTCTTTTAGTATTCCTATTATGATTTCATTTTCTAATGATTCATTTGAATATTTATCTTCTAATGTTATTTTCACGTTTTCACTTATTAATTTCATAAAATCAATATCTTTTTTTAAAAGAATGTTTTCAAAATTTTCAACATATTCTTCGTTGTATAATTTTTCAATATCGTTTTCTATTTCTTTTGGGTTTTGTTTTAATTTTTGTAAAAATGAAGTGTGGTTTGATTTTAGTTGATTCATATTTTTTAATATTTGGTTTTTTTTGATTTTTGATTTAATTTATTTATAAATTATTTTAATATATTAATTAAATAAAAATATGAGTAAAAAAATTTGAAAAAATTATATTATTTTATAGGTAAATTATCAAAATATATTATCCAATAAAGAAAATAAGAAGAAAATAATTATTTATTAATTTTAAAAAATATTTTTATAAATTACTTTCAACAATTTTAATAAAAATGAATAAAAAAAATTTTGAATTTTTCAATTAGTATAAGAAGATAATAAACATAATATATTTAAAAAAAATTATTAATAATTTTGATATATATTATAATATTCAAAAAATATATATAAAAGTTTTTATAAAAGAAAAATTAATCATTAATTGATTATTATTAAATATATTAATGATTAAATATAATATTTATATTTTTAAATACAAATAAATATAATATAAAAATATTCAAATCATTTTTAATTTCAACAAAGAAAGTAAAATATAATATTTGAAATAATAAACAGGGAATAAAATTATTTTAATTAATTAAAGAGAATAAAATAAAATATTTGAATTAAATAAAAGCATTTAAAAAATTTGAATAAATAAATATATATATATAAAATATTTTAATTAATAAATAGGAAATAAAAAATAGTAAGAATTTTAATATAAGAATATTATTACATGAATTAAATAAAAGGAAATAAAATAATATTTTTAATAAAAAAAGATTATAAATATATAAATAAAATTAAATAAAAGGAAGTAACTTAATATTTTTAATAAAATATTGTAAGTAAATTAATATTTTTAATTTATATAACAATATCACAAGATTCCAAAAGAATTATTCATTTTTTTTAAACTCTTTCCTCAAATTAATAACTTTTTTCCCACTATAACATTTAACTCTTTCTCCCTTATTGTTATTACTATATTTAGAATTAATAGAAACATCAGGTTGAAAAGTAATTCCACTTTCTTTATCAATATTATTTCTCATAATCCTTTTTTTATTTTCATAAATTTTATGATCATTATATAATTTATTAATTGTATCTTCAATATTATTTTTTCCTTGTAAAAAAATTCTATTTGACCTTTTCCATAAAGAATTTCTTTTAATTTTTTCTTTTTCTTCTTTTTCAGTTTGTAAAATTTTATTTTGTCTTTTTGCAACATCTTCATATAATCTTTTATAAGGATTTCTTTCTGAAGTATGCATAAATGATTTTGCATTTTTTGAATTTTTTGTATAAATTGTTGGTGAAAAAGGACATAATTGATTATTTAATTGTTCTATTTTTTCCATTTGATCTAATTTATTTTTTTGAAATTTTTCTAAATGTTGTTTTTGACGATTTATTAAATCTCTTTGTCCTTTTTCAAAAGGAGATAAAATTTTTTCATATTCATTTTTTTGATTATGAGATGTTTTTAATGTGTTGTTATTATTATTATTTTCTTCTTCTTGTTTTTCAAGTGTTAATTTTAATTCTTCATTTTTTATTTTATTACAATTATCTATCCATTTTTCTAAATGAATTAATTTGTTTTTTAATTCTTTATTTAATATTATATTTTTCATTAAAGTTTTTATTATTTTAAATTTATTATCTTTGTATTTATTTGTTATATTTTCTGATATTGATTTTATGTCATTTGATGAAAGAGAAGTGAAATAATTATTTAAAGTTTTAGATAATATTTGATATATATTAGATTTTTTATTTTGCTTTTTTTCATTTGTTGAATTTTGAATTATTGATGATAAATTTTTATTAAAATTATTTGTTGTTTTATTTGAAACAATACCAATGTACATTAAAAAATCCAAAAAATCTTTTATTGCACCATTCATTTAAATTATTATTATTTTTTTATATTAAAGAAATTTAATAATAATAATGGAATTTTTGAGATTAAAAACAAAAAATCAAAATTTTTAAATAAAAAAATAAATACAAAAAATAAATTTTTAAAATGAATACAATTGATCAAAATAAAAAAACTTTAAATCCAAATAATAAAAATAACAAAAAAGATTCAATAATAATACCTCTAGAATTAAAAAATCAAAATTTTCCATCATATTTATCAATTTCAAATGATGAAGAAAATTATTTAAACATAGATTTAAATCAAGACATAAATGAAATAACAGAAGAAATATCAAAAAAACATCAATTATTACAAGAAAAATTAAATTTAATTGAAAAATACGAAAATTTAATAAATAATCAAATAAAACAAAAAAATGAAATAGAACAAAAAATAATAGAAACAGAAAACGAAATATTAAAAGAAAGTTCAAAAATTGAAAATCAAAAAGCAAAAATAGAAGAATTAAACACAACAATAATAAACATAAATTCTTATTTAGAAAATCCCGAAAAAAAAAATCAAATTGAATCTGAATTTTTAACATTAAAATTTACTAATATCACCTATCCTGAAATATACATAATAAAAAGTTTACAAAAAGATTTAATAGACTATCAAGAATACATAGAAGAAATAATATCTCATAAAAAACCAATAATTCAAGAATTATTAAAAGAATTACAAAATACAGTGGATGAAATAAATACTAATTATAAAGTTAATTTATATGGTTCTTATTGTACTGGATTATGTCTTCCTTGGTCTGATATGGATACTGTTATTTCATTTACTCCTGGTCATCAAGAAGAACATTTTTTAAATAAATTATTTTTAAAATTAATTTCTAAACCATGGGTTAAATCATATAAATTTATAGGAAATACTAATATTCCAATTATTAAATTAGTTTCTAATGATAAATTTAATTTCCATATTGATATTAGTGTACAAGATGATAATCATTTTGGTTTAAAAACTGTTGAATTAATTAAAAGTTATTTAAATACTTATTCAGTATTAAAACCTATTATTCTTGCTTTAAAAACTTTATTAAATAATGGGAAATTAAATAATCCTTATACTGGAGGTTTAAGTTCTTATGGTTTAGTTTTAATGGTTGTTTCTTTTATTCAAAGTAAAATTGATACTCAGAAATTTAATTCTAATTCTCCTAATATTTTAGGAGAAACTTTTTTAAATGTTTTAGGTCATTATGGAATTTTTTTTGATTTTAATAAATTTATTATTATTACTTATCCAGTTTATCCTATTAAAGATGAACAAAATGATAAAGATTATGGATATCATTTAGGAAGTAATAGTCATGAATTGATTATTATTGATCCTTTAAATAAACAAAATAATGTTGCTAAAAGTACTTTTCAATTTATGAATATTAAAATGGCTTTTATGATTGCTTATATGGTTGCTAAAGAAGATTGTGAATGTGGTTGTCATTATAGTATTATTAAAAATAAACATCTTTCTACTGAACATTGTATTCTTAAAAGGATTTTTAATTCTGTTAAAAGATTTAGTGATACTAATAAAGGTTTATATTAAAATAAATTTTTATTATAAAAAAATTTAATTATTAATTATTTATAATTTTATATTTATATTAATCTAATAATTTTTTATTAATTTGTATTATTATTATTATTATACATAATGATTTATAATTTTTTTTATTGTAAATAAAATTGTTTAAATCGATTTGAAAATTTTTTTAATTTTTCATCTAAAGCATAAACAGTATCATCAATAAATCTAATTTTTTTTTTTACTTGATCAACATCAGTTGCCATTTTATATTTAATTTGAAATCTATGAACAACACTTTTATATTTTTTCCTATATAAAAATTTATCCCTAGCTCTTTTAATCATATTTTTCTTTTGATTTTTATCATTAGGAATTTCCCCTCTAAAATATTTTCTTTTAGTAATAACATATTCATAATTATTTTTAAAATATGAAACAGCCAAATTTTTAATTTCATCTTTTTCTTCAAATCTTTTAATTAAATCCAAAACTCTTTTCTCATTATCATTTAATTCAGTATGAGATTGAAAATGATCAATATTTAAAGCAACAATAATATTTCCAATAACAGAAACGAAAAAAACAACAATTCTTCCTAAAACACTTTTAGGATAATAATCACCATAACCAACAGTAGTCATTGTTACTAAAACATTCCAAAAACAATTTAAATATTGCATATAACTATTTTCATGATATGCTGCATTTCCTAAAAAATAAACTGGACCTTCTATTACTTTTAACATATAGGAAAAAATTATACAAGTTAATACTGTTAATAAAATTAAAGTTTGTATTGTTTTACTTATTAAAACACATTTAAATGAAAAAATATAATTTGAATGTTTTCCCATCATTTTACAAATTCTATCTGCTCTAGCACCATAATAATTAGAACATAAAATGTAAAATTTCAAAAAATAATAACTTCTAAATAACATTATAGCAAGTAAAAAATCATTTATTTGATATGTTACTTCTAATAAATTCCATTTTTTACTTGTTTTAACATATTTATCTTTTAATAAAATATTAGGATGTATTAAAGCTAAAGTAAATTCTATTATTACATTTGATAAAAGACCACTTTGGAAAAAATTATCTATTGAACTAATATATTTTGCAGCTTTATATAAATAAAAATAATGTATATATCTTGGTATCATAACTAAAATAAATGAAATAACACTAATTGATATTATTATTAAAATTATATTATTTAATTTATTATAATAATCTAAATCTTCATCATGTAATTTAGTATTAAATTTAATTTCATTAAATAATATTCCACTTAATATACTTATTGCTACTAAAACTGTTGAAATCATTTCATCTATAAATATTGAATTGAAGTATTCTTCTGTTAAATGCTCATCTTCTAATTCATTTTCTTTATCTAGAAATTTTTTTAAAAATGACATTTTGAAATCACTTAATAATGTTGAACTATATTTTCTTAATGGACTTCGAATTCCGTATTTTTGATTTTCCTTTTTTAATTTTGAGGTTTTATTTTCTGATGAATTTGTTGTTGATTTGTTATTGTTATTATTTTGAAGGAGATTTGCTTCTGATTCAATGTTATTATAGGATTCATGTATCATTGGACGAGTTGACATATTTTTTTTATATTATATTTTTTATTTTGAATATACTTTTAAAAAATAAGAATTAATTTTTTTTTTGGAATTTATTTTTTATTTATTTTATT
>Ga0256407_10009651_pt1 | contig 13762 bp, 2 predicted proteins | sample RumenRJG_04DNA_FD_193489 | JGI IMG/M metagenome (GOLD analysis project Ga0256407, IMG submission 193489) | Bovine rumen microbial communities from Lethbridge, Alberta, Canada - RJG_04 | ecosystem: Host-associated > Mammals > Digestive system > Stomach > Rumen | place: Canada: Alberta | collected... | reverse complement strand
AATCAATGATGGGGATTGGGGATTGGGGATTGGGGATTGGGCCCAATCCCCAATCCCCAATCCCCAATCCCCAATCCCCAATTATTTTTAATATACTTAGATTAATTATATTATTTTTTTTGATTTGAATATAGTTTATTATTATTTAAATTATATTTTATTTATTCAATTTGTATATTAATTATTCTAATATATAATATATTATCTATCTCCATTTTTTGAAAAAAAAGAAATATGTTATGTAAATAATTGAATAAAATATATTTTTTATCAATTAAAATAATCAAAAGTTTATTTAATTTAAATTAGTTTTTTTAAAATTAAAAATTCATTTTAATTAAATAATAAAAACATATGAAATAAATAAATATAAAATTAAAATAAAAAAATGTTAGAAGGTTTAATAGAAAAACTAATCAAAATCTATTTTGGAGATTACATTGATGGATTAGATGAACAAAAACTTTCAGTAGGAGTAAAAAATATATTTTTTAAATTTCTATATTCCAATAAAAATATTTAGTTATGGTCAGGTAATTTAACATTAACAGATATATCAATAAATAAAAAAGCAATAAATGATTTAAAATTTCCTTTAAAAATGGAAAAAGGATTTATAAATGAATTAATTGTAAATATTCCTTGGAAAAAAAATTTTTCTATTCCTACTGTAATAACAATAAATCAAATAGAAATAATTTTATCTTTTATTCCAGAAGATAAATGGGAATTTATAGATTCAATTTCAATTAAATCAAAATTAAAAATGTTAAGACAATATACAAAACAACATTTAGATGAATTAAAAGAAAAAATTGAAGGTGAAAAAAATAAAAATTATCTTGATAAATTATTAATTAAAATACTTGATAATCTTCATATAATATTTAAAAATATTAATATTATTTGTAAAGAAAATGGAAATTCTTTTAGTATTAAATTAGATGAAATTGTTGTTGTTAATACAAATAGTAATTTTGAACAAGTATTTATTGATAGGAGTAAAGAAGGAAAAAAAACTAATGAAAATGATAAAGTAAAACAAATATTTAAATTATTAAAAATTTCTGGTTTTTCTATTAATTTAAATATAAATAATGAAAGTGATTTACCTATTATTAAACCATTAAATTTAGATGTTAAAATAACTAGTAATTTATATATTGATAGTAAAAATAATGAAAATAAAGAAAATGCTTTATTAAATATTTTTATTAATTTATCAAAATTTGATTTGAATATAACACAAAATCATTATTCTTATATTATTAATTTAATTAATTTTGTTTTTGCTTATCAACAATTTCAATTAAATTATTATAATTCTAATAAATTTCATTATTTTAAACCAACAAATGCAAATTTAGAACATAAAATTGAATATTGGAAATATATAATTAATATAGTTAAAAAACAAATTAAATATATTAAAAATAATGATATAAATGCATTTAAAATTCCAAATAAACAATTAGAAGAATATAAAAATAATTTTTTATTAATTTATCCAAAATTTTATTATAATTCAATTGAAATTGAAAATAAAAAAGAAATTACAAATAGATTATCCGAAGAAGAAATAAATAAATTAAAAGAAATTGTTTATAATTGTGAAATGAAAGATTTAAAAAATTGGACTTTATCTTGTTTAGAAAAAGTATATAAATTTATAAAACAAGGAAAAAATAATGAAGAAGAAAAAGAAAATACATTTTTTGGTAAATTTTTTGTTAAAAAAAATATTGAAGTTACGTCTGAAGAAAAAGAAAAAATTGAAGAATTATTTCAAAAAATAAATGAAGAATATAGTTCAATTATTGTTAATCAAAGTGAAAATTTTCCAAAATTAAAAATTGAATTTAAATTAGATGAAGGGACTTTTAAATTTATTATGTCACCTAAATCAAATAATAATGATAAAAATAATAAAATTGAAGAAGGTTTTATTATTAATTATAAAGAATTATATTTTTCATATATTGTAATGAAAAAAAATTCAGAAATGAAAATTAAAAGTACTTTAAAAGATTTTGGAGTAAGTTTATTTAATAGTGTTTTTAATAATATTACAACTTCTACTAATATAACATTTAAAGATGAAAATAATAATAATTTAAATGATAATTTTTCAATTAGTGAATATTTTTTTATTTTAAGTTTTAATCAAAATCATATATCAAATGAATTAGATTTAAAAATATTTTCATTAAATATTATATTTAATCATGTTTTAATTGAAAGAATTATTTCTTTTTTTTCAACAAAATATTTAAATGAAAATTTATCTAATAAAGCTTATGAAAGTTTTAATAAATTTAAAAGTGATACTGCAACTTCATTAATTGAAAATAAAAATAAAATAAATGTTGTTATTTTTCCAAGAAAATTTTATTTACCAATTAATAAATTTGATATTAAAACATCAAAAATGATAATTTTCAATACAGGAAAAATTCAATTTACAAATGAAAAAGAAGAACAAAAAAAATTTATTCTTCAATTAGATTCTTTTACAATAAATTATAATAATACATTTTCAGTTTTAGAAAGATCATCATTTAAAATGAATATATATTTAACAGAAAAAATTTTAGTAGATTTTACAATAGAAGATATAAAAGTAAATATTAATTCTCATATATTAACTTTATTTATTTATTTTTTTGATATTTTTAGTCCTTCTCAAGATATTTGGGCAACTCTTAATAGTAATGATAAAGAAATAAAATCAAATGCAAAATTTGTAAAAAAAATTAAAAAGAAAAATACTAATTATTTAACTTGGGAAGAATATTTTGTTGTTTTAAGTGGAGGATATATTTATTTTTATAAAGAATATGATATTGAAAAAGAACAAAATTATGAAGGTTATTTTTATTTAAATGATTGTCATATTATTGATAATTCAAATATTATTTTTATGAAAAATAAATATGCAAATATTAATTTATTATTTGAAGAAGAAAATGAAAAAGAAGAATTTAAAAAAATAATAAATGAAAGAATAGTAGAAATGAAAATTTTCAATACAGAATTATTTGAAAGTGATGAAAATTTAATAGAAATAAATAAAAAAAATAAAGAAAATCAATTAATAGAAGGAAAAATATTTTTTAAAAATGTATCTATATTCATATATGGAAATAATACTCAAATTCAAGAAAAAGAAAATCCACTTTATTACATATCATCATCAAAAATTCAATTAAAAGCAAAAATTGATGATTTAGATACTTTAATTGAAGCATCTATTAAAGATGTAGAACTTGCAGATTTAGGTCAAAAATATAGAAAATATAATCCAATTCTTTGTAATAAAAATTTAATTGAAAATAATAATAAAGAAGATACTTTATTTGATATTAAAATTTCATTAATTGATATTCATTCTCCAAATTATAAAAATATTCAATATGATGTTAATATACAAATTGGTTATATTACTTTACATTGGTGTCCAGAAATAATAAAAAATTTATTTTCTTTTGTTATTCATAATGATATTGAAAAATGTAAAATTGAAGAAGAAATTTATAGTAATAGTATTGGGAATAATCAAAATTTTTTAAGTGTAAAAGATACAAATAAACAAAGTGGAATTAAATTAAAATGTGATAAAGTTTCTTATATATATATTAATATGGTAAGTTCATTTAAAGGAATTAATATTATTTGGGTTCAACCAATTTTAAATATAAGAATGACTTTAGTTACTTTTTCAAAAAGTATTCTTGAAATTGAAATGAAAGTTGATCATACTATTATTAAAGGAAATTTAGGTAATACTGAAATATTTGATTTAACTAATTATCCATATAAAAATGATGATAATTTTAAAAATATAAAAAGTAATGATATTAATTTGAATAAAAGAAGAATTTTTGGAAGAAATATTATGAATAATAAAGATAAGTATTTAATTAAATTTGTTTATCAATCATTATATAATTGGTGTCCTTTATATAAAAATGATAATTATTTATCTTCTGTTGATGTTACTATTAATTCAGTTTATTTAATTTATATACATGAAATTTTTATAAGAAATTTTACTTATTTTACTAATTTATTTTTAGGTTCTATTTCAGCAAATAAAGAAACTAAACAATTTATTTTAGATCATTATAATATTACAATACCAAATGAAAGAGATATTGACTTTATGAAATTTAATATTAAATTCATATCTCCTAAAATTATTTTAAAACCAAGATACAGTTTTAAAGATGAATATTATTTTATTGAATGTAATCAAATATTAATAAAAGAAAATTATCAAAAAATTTATGGTAAATTATATAATAATCCAGATGAATATCGTTATTTAACAACTTATCAATTTATTATTGAAAATTTGGGTATGAAATCTCAATTAAATACAAATTATGAATTAATTAAAAATATTAATCCTATTATTAATATTCATGTTACTGAATATACAGATAGAGATTTAATTACTTATAGTAATTTAGAATTTGATTATTCATATCAATTTGATTTATCATTTAATGAAAAAATTTTTGTTAATTTTAAAAAAGATGACTTTACTAAATTTTTTAGAATATTAGATTTAAATATTTTATATACTGATTATTTAGATAAAGAATATGATTATTTAGAATTTAATGATTTAATAAATTCAAAATATAATGATACTAATAAAGAATTATTTAATAAATATAATGATATAATTTGTAATGCATTTATTAAAGATATTTTTTTAAAATTAGAAATTGATGAAATAACATTTATTGATTTTGAAATTTCATTTATGTTAATATCTTTATTTAGAAAATTAAATCAAAATAAAAATTTACATTTTTCAATAGGAGAAATAAATGCATTTTATACAAAAATAGGTAAAGAAAATAAAGAAAAATTTTTTATGGATAATTCATCATATAATTGGTTAATTAATGAAAAATATATAAATCAAATGTCTCAAAAAGTAGAAAATTACAAATTAATAGAAAATTTAACATCAAATGACAAAATATATAATCAAATAAATGCAAAAATTTTAATATTTTCAAATTTAACAAAACAATACAACATAACAATATCAAATTTTAAATTATTATTTCAATTTAATATAATAATGTATTTATATGATACTTTTATTAATGGATTTCCAATATATACAGATGAAAAAAATTTACCAAATGATTATTCTTCAAATGAAGAAGATTTACCTGGATATTCTTTTTTATTAGAAATTAAAAAACCTTTAATTAGTATGTTATCTACAAATTTATCTATTAAAGAACAAGAAAATCTTTGTTTAACAAGTGAAATTATTATTGGAATGAATAAAGAAAAAATTAGTGAAATTAAAAATAAAATATATAATAATATTAAAAATGGTGAAAGTTCAAATGATAATTGTTTTGATATTTATTCTATTAATGTTTCTTTTTTTGATATTTATCCTTATATTTCTCAATTGAATAATGAAGGGAAAAGAAAAAGAAAAATTATTGATAATTTTTTATTATCATATGAAACAAAACAAACTATACAAATTGTTGATCCAGAAAATAAAAATTATTTAATTAAAACAAATAGTAATTTAAATATAGAAAAAATTTCAATTCGTTCTTCATATACTGATATTATATTTTTTACTAAAATTATTAAATTTAATATTGAAAGTTATTTAGATATTAATACATTAATCAATAGAATAAAAATAGAAAATGAAAAAAATAATAAAAAAACAAAATTAGATAATAAAATAAATAAAGATATTTTTTCTTCAAATTTTATTTTAATATCACAAGGACTTAATTTAACTTTAATTGATGATCATACAAATACATTATATCCATTTTTATCAATTTCAATATCAGAATCAAAATTATTATATGAATATATAAATAAATATTCATATACATTAAATATAATTGTAGTATTAAAAATATTATGTTATAATTATTATGCTGGTGAATGGGAACCTTTATTAGAAAAAAGTAAAATTTTAATTGAAATAATGAATGATTCAAGTGATAATAAAAATATTTCTAAATATTTTCATATTAGTTCTCTTCCTTTAAGTGAAGGAAAAGATAATATTATAAATATAAATTTATCTGATTTAGTTGTTAGTTTTTTATATAGAACTTTATCAAATTGGATTAAAAAAATAAAAATGTTTTATAATCAAAAAATTGATGAATCTATTCAAAAAGCAAAAGTATCAAATCATTCTATTGTTAATTATACTGGGAAAGATATTAATATATATAGAAAAGATATTTTATTAACTAAATTAGAAAATGGAAAATCTTTTGATATTGAATATTTTCAATCAAATGAAAGAAAAAATACATTTATGATTAAATCAGATATTAATTCAAGTAATATTAATATTATAACTTTTAATTTCACTGAAAAAAATCTTAGAATAAAAAATAATTCTTTAAAAATTGATAATATGCAAATTAAACATCATTTTCTTGAAGGAAATAATACATTTTCATTTATAAATAATAATTATAATTATATTATATCAAAAGTTTATTTTAAAGATTATTCTTTTTTAAAAAAATTTATTTGTTTTTATAGTCCAATTACATTTAAAAATAAAACTCAATATACACTTTTATTTAATTGTAGTCAAAAACCTTTTCAAACTTTAAATTTAGAAATTAAACCAAATGAATATTCAGGAATTCCTTTTGAATATATAAATGGTAATATTCATATTTCTTTAAAAAATAATAATTCAAATCCAAAAATTTTTCGTTGTTCAAGTTTTTTAAGTGTAAATAAAATATCAGATGAAATTAGATTTGAAAATATATTTTTATTTTTTAAAAAAAGTTCTGAAGAACAAGTTATTGATATTATTATTCCTTATTCTATTTTTAATTGTCTTCCTTTTGATATTTCTTTAATTTTAAATGAACAAAATGAAATGTATAATATTAAAAAAGGTGAAAATCAATTAATTTCATGTGTTTCTGCAAAAAAAATATTAAAATCTTATATTTATATTTATAATTTTCATACAAATAAAGATTTTATTATTTTTAATCCTTCATCTTCAAATAAAACTTCTAATTCAATTATTAAATTATATAATAATGAAAAAGAAGAAATTATTATTTGTACTCAATTAATTAATGATAGTAAAAATGCAGTTTATTGTATTGTTTTTTTTGCTAGAAGTTTAATTATTAATCATACTGGATTGTTGTCTGATAATATTAAATTTTATTATCTTGATGATAATGATAAAAGTATTGCTGTTGCTAATCAAATTTTTAATTATAATTTCTTTATTTTTAATGATCAATTATATAAAAATTTAATTATTAAATATTTTGGTAAAGGAGAAATTTTTACTTCTAATAAAATATCATTTAATGCAATTGGAACAACAAATATTATTGAATTAATAAATGAAAAAAATAAAAAAAGTAAAATTGAATTTATTTTAGAAATAAATTTATCTTTAGTAGACTCATCACTTGATATATTTACAAATATTTTAAAATTAGTTCCAAAATTTATAATATATAATAAATTAAAAGATGATATTAATATGAATATGATAGTTGAAAAATCAGAAAATTATAATATTTTATCAAATAGTAAAATTCCACTTTATAATTTTAATCATGATCCTTTATTAGATTTTATTCAAATAAAACCAAAAAATAATAAAGAAAATTATAATTATTCATCAAATGTTCTTCTTAATTTTTGTTCTGGTTTCCAAACAGTAAAATGTTATAATAAAAAAGAACATTATTATAAATTTATAAATATAGAAAAAAAAATAAATGTTTTATCAACTTATTTAATCTTAACAGAAGCAACTACTGATAATTGTGAAATAAATATTGAAAATTTTTCAAAATGTATTTATTGTCAATTATATCAACAAGGTTATCAAGAAGATCAAATAACTTTAAAACCAAAAAGTAAAGCAATTTTTGCATTTAATAATTTATTAGATAAAAAGAATTTATTATTTAATTTTATTGATAATAATGGAATATATTTTATTAGAACTTACTTTTATGAAATAAATCATGAAAAAGATAATTTTAGTGAAATTATTACTTTAAAACATCCTATGTTAAATTCAGGTCATCATATTTTAATTACTTTTTTTTCTAATGATGGTTGTAAATATAAAATAATAATTACAGATTATATTGAAAATTTAACTTTATATAAATATAATACATCAGAATTTAATTTTTCTTTTCCTTCAATTGGTATTAGTTTAATTGTTGATAATAGACATTCAATAGGAGAAAAATATAAAAGAAAAGAAATATGTTATATTACTTTAGATGATATTATTTTATATGATAAAAATGTATTAAATTTAGTAAATGGTACAATTCAAAATGATATACAAATTATTATTAAAGAAATTGAAATTGATAATGAATTTTCTTTTATTAAAAATTATCCTATTATTCTTTTTTCAACTAAAAGATTAAAAGATTTAGGTGATATAAGTTCAAATAGTTCTGAAAATAATAGTAGTAATACAAATACAGATAATAAAAATTCAACAAATTCAAATAATAATACAATGATTAGTAATTCAACAACAAATATAAATGAAGGAAATCCATTTTTTAATTTTGCAATGTTAACAACAATGAATAATAAAAATAACATAATTAAAATCTCACTTTTAAATTACTTAATCCAATCATTTATTTTTTCAGTAGAAAGTAATGTAGTAAAAGGACTTTTAAATTTTATTCAAAATATAACAATAGAATTAAACACATATATAACAGAAATAAATCCAATATTTCTAAATCACACAAATTCAAATTTACAAAATAATAATTCATCATATGAAAAAGATGATATAATAATAAAAGAAAGTTACTTTATGCCAGAATGGATAACAAAAACAAACATAAGTAACATAGAAGAAAAAGAAAAATTAATATTTATCTCATCAATAAATTTATCTCCTTTAGAATTTTCATTAACATTTCAAAATTTAACAAAAGACAATTTATTTTCAAGTCTCCTAAATAATAATAACACAAATTCAAATTCAGGTGTTCTCCCATCTCTTTTATCAACAGTATCAAATATAGAAAATGTAAAAATCCATTTAAATGGTTGTATAATAAATAATTACATAGGAAATTTAAATAATTTACTAAATGCAATATTAAATATATATAAACAAAATTTCATGAGAAAAATATTAAAATTATTAACATCAATTGATATAATAGGAGATCCTTTAAATTTATTTTCTTCATTAAGTCATGGAGTAAAAGATTTATTTGTAAAGCCTGCAAAAGGAATAATGAAAGGTCCTTTACAAGGAGCAATTGGTTTATTTGATGGTACATTATCATTAGCAAAAAATACAGTTTCAGGAACTTTAAGTTCAACTTCTAAAATTACACATGGTATAAGTAAATCATTTTTATTATTATCAAGAGATACAAAATATATAAATGAAATAGAAAGAAAAAAAATTATTCAAAAACCTAAAAATATTTTCCAAGGAATTGGATATGGTGTTTCTAGTTTATCAATGGGAGTTTTTAATGGTGTTACTGATGTTATTAAAAAACCAATTGAAGGTGCAAAAAAAGAAAATTTTAAAGGATTTACTAAAGGAATTATTAAAGGATTAGGTGGTGTTGTTTTTAAACCAATTTCTGGTGTTTTTGATTTAGTTAGTAAAACTACTGAAGGGATTAAAAATAATTTAAATGGTAATATTAAAGGAAAAATTTTACCTAAAAGATTTTTTAGTAGAGCTTTTTATGGAAAGTATAAAATTATTAAAGGATTTAATGAAAAACATAGTCAAGTTATTAATTTTATTATTGGGAAAATTAATATTTTGAAAATTGATAGTGAGTTTATTTTTAATGATTGTGAATTTTATAATAATTTTTTAAAAGATGAATTTTTAATTGTTTTTACTTTGAAAGGAATTTTTATTATTAATTTAGGGAAAAAGGAATTGAAGTTTTATATTGAATATAAAAATATTAAAGATGTTTCTATTGATGAATGTGATGAAGGAAGTAAAATTAATTTTAGTTTGAATAAAAAAAATATTATGAAAGGAGGTAATTATATTGATATTTCTAGTGATAATGATACTGATTTGGATAAAAGGATTTTTATGAAGATAAGGGAATTTTTTAATAATTATAAAAATGAGGAAATATAATTATAATAATATATAAAATAAATTTATGATATAATAATATTAAAAAAATAGTTGTTTAATTTTAATAAAAAAAATAAATTTATTACTATTCAAATTATCACTTCTTCATAAATAATTTAAAAAATATAATAAATGTTTCTTTAAAAGAAAAATAATCTTTTCATATAATAAGTACAATCTTCTTTCCAATTATATTGAACAATAGAAATAATAAAAATATATAATGGAGATAAAATAATCCATTCACCTAAAATTCCATAAATTGAACCAATAATCCAATTTAATTGAGTTTGATTATACATTCTACAAAAAGCAACTACATAATAGAATAAACAAACAGAAATAATTAACATTAAGAATAAAGCAATAATTCTTCTAATTAAAAATTTCATAGTAAATTTCTTTATAAATTCTCTTCTTAATTTTTCATCTGTATTACTAAAACTTTGTAATTTATTTTTATTTTGAATTGAAACTATAATAATTAATTTCATAATTAAATTTAATATTATTGCAGCACCAATTGACATTAAAATTTTAATATATTCATTAATTATAGGATAATAAATTTTATTTCTATTATCATTAAATATTCTTTTTTCAATTAAAAATTCAGGATAAAAAACTGCATTAGCACCAAAAATAACTAAAATATTAAAAATAAATAATGGTAAATTAATATAAAATGGATTTAAATAGGATATAGAAAAGAAATTAAATAATGGATATAATTCAAAGAAATTATTAATATAAATTTTACAAAGAGAATCTAATTCTTTTTTATCATTTGTATTTGTTTTTGATTCTTTATGATTTTCATTTAATATATTGTTATTTATTTTATCTTGTCTTTGGAAATTTCTTTCACTTGAAATAATTGCATTATTACTTCTAGTATTTGAAATTATTGTATCTTCATTTATTGGATTATTATTTCCATTTGTTTTATTTTTTTGCTTTGGTGGATTTGATGGAGTCTTTGTCAAATTTTCATTATTTAATTTGATTTTAATTGCATTATCATTTTCATTATTTTGAGAGTTATTCTCTTTTTCTTTTTTATCTGATTCATTTATATTATTTTCATTTTCATTTTTATCTGATTTATTTATATTATTTTCATTCTCTTTTTCTTCTATTTTTTCTTCTATTGGATTTATTTTTTTATCTTGTAAATCTATTGGAATTTTATTTAAATCAAATGTTAAAGGATTATCAGTTTTTTTTAGGTCATTTAGTATTGCATCTTTACTACATTTATTATGTAATATTGAATAAATAATACATGAAAGTAAAGTAATTATTATTAATGAACTATAAATTACAAAACCATAATTATTATAGAATTTGTTTAAGAAATTAAAATCAATTCCACATTTTAATGGTAAATTGTAAACTTTATGAATATCAAAATCTAATAATTTTTTTTCAATTCTATATGAATATTTAAATTCATCAACGAAATTACAATGCATTTGGATTTTTTTAATATCTAAATTAATAAAATCATATATACAATCATTACTAATAAAACTTTTATTTTCATAAATTTCCATTCTTCTATATTTTTGAGTTAAATCATAATCAAAATCATTAGTAATATAACAAGTATCTTGAACAATTTTTTCTTGAGGTTTATAAATATCAATATTTTTTTCTTTATAATATTTATATTTTTCTAAATTAACTTCTTCTTCATTAAATGAGAAATAAGTAGTAATATTAGTACATTTAGTTAAATCAATATCTTCACCACTATTTGAATCAAAAGCAATTGTATTAGTTTGATTAACATCAATTTCATCTTTAATTAATTCATAAGTATCATCAGGTATAATAATAGTTATAAAAACAGTATTTGAATCATTATTAACACAAGTTGATAAATCTGAAGTAACAAAAGTACTATTTTCATTTAATTTATTATGTAATTTATTAATACTTTCATTATTATTTGTCCATTTTTGATAATGAATACCTCTTTCTTCATAATTATTAATAACTGCACTTGTCATATTAAAATCACCATTTTCAATTTCATTCAAAGTAATTTTTTTATAAATCCCTCCAGCACTTTTAACAATTTTTAAAAATTCATCAATATCTAAATTATATTCATCTTCATCTAAAAATCTACTATAACCAAGTAAAAATCTCAATCTTTTAATTCTCCTAATTTTTAAAGTTGATTTAACTAAATTTGTAGCTAAATCAAATAAGAAAACAATATTAGAACTCATATCAATAAAACCATCTAACATTTTAGTAATAGTAGTTCCTACAGTATGGAATAAAGTTTTAACAGCTGTTGGTTTCATAGTCTGAACTACTTTTGGGCTTTTTACTAAAGTAGAAATTTCCTTTACATTTTTCATAGCTTTTTCACTTTTAACATTTATAATTGGTTCTTCTTCTTTCTCTGTATCATTTCCATTTGCATTTATAATTAAATCATCTTCTCCTTTTCCAGGTTTTAATTTTTCTTCATCATTAAAACCAAAATTTTCTAACATTTCATCTATTTTATTAGTAGTACAATTTCCTCCTTTAAATGATGGAGGACATAAACAAGTTGGTTCATCATCTTTAATAAAGCATATACCTAATAATGAAGGATCTGTTTCTGATATATTACCACATGTTACATTTTCACATTTATCTATTTCAATATCTGGTATAATATCCCATTTTATACTTGTGTCTATTTTACATATTCCATCTTCTAAAAATTTATTATATTCTTTACAATTATAACAGTCATTTGATGCTTTATTTTCTCTTCCTTTATTTTCTGTACATGAATATACACATTCATTTCCATCTGTGAAAAGAGGTTTTTTTGATTTTATATTATTACAATTTTCATAACATTTGTAATGTTCTTTATATAAATAACTATTTGTACATGAGTTAACACAAGTTCTAGAATTTAAAGTTTTGTATGGTTTATCTGGATATAAATCTTTACATAGAGAACATGATATTTGACCATTTGAAATATTATATATGTAGTCATCTTCACAAATGAACTTTTTAAATGTTGCATATATGAAATTATGATTTTTTGATTGGTATCTTATTAAAATTGTATGATCATTATTTATTATTCCATTTGGAATATAGGAATATATTAAAGTGTTATTTTCAATATAAGGAATTTTTGATTGTTTTATATATGGAAATACTACATCTTGGTTTGATTTAATATTTTTGTTATTGTCTGTTAATGTAATTAAACCATAATAATTATTATTATCTAATGTATATGTGAAATAATTTCCTTCTTTTTCTATTGCTATTAAATTAAAATAATAATCTTCAGTTTTAATATTTCCTGAAGATAATGATAATATTTGATTATTTAAATAGGTAAATTTAATGATTGTTTTAAATAGATTTGGATTATTTAAATTTGGTTGAGTTTTAGAATGATCTAATCCTATTTTCATTATCGAATTTGGACAATAATGTACTTTGAAAATTAAATCATTATCTGATATAATTTCATTTATTAAATCACAAAAATAAAATGAATATCTATTACTTATTGATAATAAATTATTATTTTTAGTTAAATCA
>Ga0256407_10009650_pt1 | contig 13763 bp, 12 predicted proteins | sample RumenRJG_04DNA_FD_193489 | JGI IMG/M metagenome (GOLD analysis project Ga0256407, IMG submission 193489) | Bovine rumen microbial communities from Lethbridge, Alberta, Canada - RJG_04 | ecosystem: Host-associated > Mammals > Digestive system > Stomach > Rumen | place: Canada: Alberta... | reverse complement strand
TTCAGACTATATCACAAACTGTAATTAAGGTTACAGTTTCCTATCTTTTCAGGCTCACTTGAGTCTTACGCTACTCATTCCCAGTAGATACCTATATCTACCTTGTTTTCGCTAGTCGTTAGGCTTTACACATAGTAATATGTGGTTAGCACGGTAGTTCATCCTCTATAGAGGACTTTACCCGTTTAGATAGGTTTTATCATATCAAATCACTTCGATATGCCACAGGTTTAGTTTATGGTCGAGTCACCGTCGATATTGGCGTTCTCTCTCTTATCATCGTTGTCCTTACTGTCAACATAGATAAGATCAGAGATAGTTTTGTTAACTACATTGTTAACATTACGTGCTCTAGTTCTAAGATCCCGATAGGAAATATAACTCCTGGCTACTGTAGTATCAGTCGCATTAAGTACCTGTTCAACTAAATCTTGAATATACTCTATATCAACAATACTACCATCTATCATGTTACTTAGTGGATTAGCGTAATCGAATACACTGGATGCAACCTTCTCTGATAAGGTATCCTCCTTATCACCATAAGTACTGACATATGCACTATGTACTGCATTAATAATACGGTGATAGTCGAATGGTACTACTCTACCATCACGTTTTTTAACTTTTAGATTTGGTAAATTCATTTAAGTCCTCGCTGAGTCTAATCATAAAAAGCTATTGGATAATGCACTAAGTAAAAATAAAAAAAAATATTTTACTCTCTAATAAATTACAGAGCATAGATTTTATAGTCTATTTATCTAGGAGAACTAACGAACATGTCTAATATACCATTAAAGAAGAATAAATATCAGGAGTATCTTGATACCTTAATCAGTGAAAATACTTACAGTGTAGCTGAACAGATTAATACCTCAATAGAAATAGCAGGTAAAGTACTTAAAGTTATAGTTGCTGATTTAGGATTCACTGAGGTTAATGTTAACTCTATAGTACGTACAGCTGAGTTGTATGGTGATGATAATAAAGATACTGCATTAGTCAAATGCTTTGTAGCACCTATGAGAAGACAGCGAATTGATTTGGAATTGATTGGTAATATTTACGGATATCGTAATGGTAATGCTTGGGTATCTGTTGATCCAAAGAGTACGGTTAAAATAAGAGTAGTTATACGGGAACTTAAGGGTGATATATTCATTAATGGTTTAGATCCAATGTACGATTTCTATAGTAACAGAAATCTACAGTGTAAAGATTCTTTCTTAGTACCATTAACTCTTAGAATGGATAACAAAGCATTTAAGCTTAATATTAAGAATATAAGAGAAATGTTGGATAAAGTTATTAAATTCTATAAGCTTACTGATAACTTTACCTTTACTATTGATGATTATAACTTATTGTTATCTGAGATCAATAAGCTTAAAACTGAAGTAGCTAATCTTAAGGAAGAGTTAGCACATGGTGCGATTAAAGTTAAACGAGACAAAAAGATAAATGATGCTATTCAGAATAGTATTAATGAAGCTAATATTCTCGGTATACCCGATATCGATAAAGCTTGTGGTGAAATTCTAGCTACTATGACTACTTTAGGTTGGGTTAAGATAGAACTTAAAGATGCAGTTATTGAAAATGTACGTCAATTAAGAATATCCTTTACTGATTGGAAAGTACATCCAGTATTGTTAAAAATAACTATCACCAGCAACAAGATAGACTTTTTCATAGCAAAATATGCCACACCAGTGGATGAAACCACCGGCGGACAATATATTAACTATGATCTAGTACACAGTTCTGTCACTCTGGCAGATGCCATGCAGTACATTAAGACTGAGTTATTACCGTAAAGTTAATGCTTAACTTCTGTAGTACCTGGTTGAGGTACTTCTGCTACTACAGCCTGCTTCTCTTCTGGAGTAGCAGGTTGCATATCTACTTCACGTTCATTTTGAACTTCCTGAGCTTTTTCAGTTTCAGGTTCTATCAACTCTCTAACCTTCTCAAAATTACCGTCTTTAACTAGATAGAGATCACCATAGGCAACACTACCCTTCTCGTTAATAACTGTACTACTAGTAAGCAGGTAGATAGGTCTAGTTCTACTGATGTAAGATAGACTACGCTTAAAATTAGTACCTAAGCGATCTATGTTAGATACCGTAGTACACCAGTATTTAGTTAATCCTAACCCTCTAGTAGTTACATCTATAACTGAAGAAGTCTGCATCGAGTTAGCGATAACATTATCCTGCTGCGGTATGATACATACTAAATCACTTAGTAGTGACATGGCATTACCATATACTACTAAGTAACGTTTAGGATCTTTCATAAACTTACGTAATCTATCCTTCCAGGGTAACAATCTACGTAAGTAATCCTTAAGTAACTGTTCACTGCAACTATGCAGTATGATACTATCGTTACCATATACGTTACTATCATCCATGTAGGTTTGACCTAATCTCACGATAGTCTTACTACCCTTAATTTTCTGAGCCTCTAACTCAATTAATGGATTCTTATTATCAAAGTTATGCAGTAATCTGATTACCTTCCTACCAGTAAACGATATCGGTGTAGTTGTTATCAGTAACATATACTTATCTCCTAACAGTATCAGCAGTTATGTCATCACAGATAGGGAACAGTACGGTATAACAGGTGTTACCACGATAGATAGGAAGAGTCATCACAAACTTAGGTTTGTATAATGACTCGATGGTATCTAAAGCTTTCTTATATCTACGGATATGATAACTAGGAATAGTAAGATATCCTGGTATGTAGATGTTGATTTCACCAGTTACTACAAAGTTACTGATAGTCTGTTCTGATAACTTAACTAGAGTATTATACTCCTCCGGTTTGTACCAGTTATGCATGATCTGATCAAGCTTAGCTTCCGGAGTATCTCGATGTACTTTACTACATTCAACTTTCTCTAACCAGGAGAGGAAGAACTCTAATGTATCTGAAATCATACTGAAATCATCAGTAGTACTATTATACCTGGATAGGAATAATATATCTTTATCATTAGGCCATTTAAATTCATTACTTAATTCATCTGCCCATAACTTAGGATTGTTATAGTTAGTACTACCTAGAGTATAGATAATAATCTTACATTTAGCATGACTAGCATCTAACTCCTTAGTATCACCAGTAAGCACAATAACTGGTACACCATGCTTCTCTACATCCCAGTACTTATCTAGTACATCATTAATCTTACCAAGTATATACTCAGTAGTAACAGTTTTAATAGTACTTCTATCCTGAAACTCTCCCTGATAGAGAGAACGATATTTTCTAGTAGGTGAAGCACTAAATGAATCGTATAAATGCTCATCTACCTCTATGTCTAGTTTAGTTTTAAGATATAGTAGAAAGTTATGGTTCTTATCACTTTCTACCATAAACTCTAGATTCTGCATATAGCATCTCCTAATTTACGATATTCGTTATAGGTTACTGGTATACTACATATACAACTTGTAAGTGTAAGATAATCCTGTAACCTAGCTGCTGCAACATCACACCAACCAGTGGTATCATGAATATATGTTTCCTTATCAGATACTTCATTTGTGAACATAGTAGATGCTACTACTGGTATGATACCTGAAACACACCCATAGTAGTTGCATATAGTACTATGAGTTGGTTTGTCTTCTAATGAAATTACGATAGGGCTAGCCATACCGATATCATACACATCTAATACTAACTTACCTAATAACTTAGAGGCAAATTTACGTATATGCTCGGTTTCATCGGTATCAAATACTAGCTTACAGATAGGATTAAGTAAGTTATCTGATAACTTAGCTAATGATTTAGCATTATAACGATGGGATGACTTTATCTTAGCTTGAAATGGTTTAGTAATGTGATATAAACTCTCTAAGAGTAATGGTGAACATTCCTCATTAGCTTTATATACTGCACCTTTACCACCTATATGCTGTCTAGTATATAGAGTAATCTTATTAGCTTTACGTAAGTTATGTTCATGTACGAGTATAAGTACATTACAGATAACTGCTTTACGTAATTCCTTACTGTCATATACTACATTAGTGGTAATAGGTAACTCTTTAACTACTATCTCGGTAGAAACAAGAGATGTATCCTGCCAGGTTATACTTAGCATACATACTACAGTATCTCGCTGATCCAGTATCATGTAAGTATGATCATTTTTCACTAAGGTGTGATAGATAGGTTCACCCTGAAATAATTTATGATACAGTGGTATATAAACAGTATCATACTGCTTACATAGTAATTTATCTAATTCTGATAACATACTAAACTCCTAACAAAAAAGATATGAAAATCCTACCTACTATTCATATAGTAGGTAGGTATATTTTTATATGAAAAATAGACTACTCGTGCTTCAGTTCAACTTTCGTGTATGGACTTACTCTCTCATCAGTACGATATCTACCCAGTAGATAGAAGACATCAGCGATAACAAAATCAACCAATGCTTCTGATTCATGTATATAGAAGCTCATCGTACCACGATCAGTTACCGTACTATGTTGTGCGATATCTCGAGTTACCATATAGAAATCAGCATCATCTTCAAATGCATGTAAACGTATATAGTAGCTAACATCTACCTCTTCTGATAATGCTACCCATACACTTACATACTCATCAGCAGCATCTGCATAATCAGTATTACCTTGATGTACCGTAATTTTATCACAGAAGATTAATGTTTTACCCTCATGTATTTGTGGAGATGATTCATTACACACATGTAAGTTATGTGCTTCCAGTACGTGTGATAGTCTATCATTGAGATAAGCGGTTAAACCATTTAGGTTAAGTATACTCATAGGTTCTCCCATTGAGCTATTTTGAGTCCTAACAATTTATCCATAAGCTGTTTAGCTTCCTCTTTAGTGTACCAGTTACAGATAGCTTCTTTAAGTTGTGTACTTAGAGCTAATTGATGTACCTTTTCTGGTGATTTGAATATATCTACCAGTACAGATAATGTAGGTGCTTCGTAGATAATCTTACGTGCAGTAGTTAATCCTACTCCTGGTATACCCAGCATAGAAATCAACTCAGCTAATGAGATACTACGTGCTTTAGTTACCACAATATCTAACAGATCTTGTGATACAGAAGTTTGATTATTGATAGGAATGAACAAATCACTTAAATTAGTGATACTGCCCTTATTGACAAGTTCAGCACATGCCTTCTCACCTATACCCTTAACACCCAATATATCCTTGATGATGTATTCCAGATTAGCTATTCTTCTAGCCTGACAGGTAGTATTACCACATACCAGATCATGCTTACTGAGAATAAGTGGTTGACCACATGACGGGCAAACTTTAGGTAAACCCTGATAGTTCTTACTCTCTATAACTTTACTAATCTTAGGAATCACATCTGCAGATCGACTAACACTAACTATACTACCAACACCTAATTTGTTACACTCAACAAACTGAGCATTAGCTAAGTTAACGTTAGTTACCATCACTCCATCAAAATTAGATGGTTCTATAACTGCTACTGGTGTAACTTTACCAGTACGACCTACTTTCCACTGAATACCCTTTACAGCAGTTTCCAGTGTATCTGCAGCAAACTTATAAGCTACATTAAACAATGGTGCATGTTTAGACCAACCGATCGGCTTACGACAAGCTGGGTTGTTCTGTTTAATTACAATACCATCAATGTTAAATAGTAACTTACTACGTGCAGCATAAGTCTCTCTAGCAAAAGCCTCAATTTCATCAACAGAACTGCATAATACTCCTTTAGGTGTACTAAAACCACACCATTTAAGTAAACGTATAGTTTCAACCTGCGTCAATGGTTTGTTAGATGTATCTATGATAGCATCATAAGCATAAAACCTTAAATTACGCTGTTTAGTTATTTCTGGATTGATTTGCCTTAAACTAGCAGCTGCATAGCTCCTCATATCAGCGAAAGGTTTTCTACCTAACTGCTTCATCGTGTTATTGATCATATTAAAATCATTACGATGAACTACCACTTCTCCTCTAACAATAATCTTAGCTCTAGTCATGATACGTTTAGGTAAACTATCAGGAAGTGTCATGATGTTAGTAGTAACATCTTCACCTTCTCGACCATCACCTCTGGTAGAAGCAAGAACTAATCTACCATCTACGTATACTAACTCACATGCTAACCCATCCATCTTGTAATCACAATAAAAGGTATTAACATCCTCCATTTTCATTGTGGTTCTCAGCTTGTCGAATCTTCTCCAGAATCGAATTAAGTCAGCCGTATTAAACACATTATCTAAAGAATACATTATACCGTGATGAGTTACTCGTTTGAACCCTTTAACTGGAGGTTCACCGATACGCTGAGTTGGTGACTCAGGTACGATTATTGATGGATCTCGCTTTTCCATCGCAACGAGTTCTCGGTATAATTGATCATATTCCTCATCCGAAATTATCATAGCGTCTTCGTTATGATAAATTTGACTACATTTGTTTAACTTAGCTACCAGCTGATTGTATTTATCGTTTTTCTTCATTACCCTATATCCCTATTACTTACTCTCTTAGTAATATCGCATATCATCAATGGCAGTTATTAATTTTATAACAGAAGTCTACCCAGGTCCTGATAACAGGACCCAGGTAGAACTATCTATCTAAACTTGTTATATTAACAATTAAAGTCATCTTCTGTATTTGCAGCAGCTAAACGATCCGCTTTCTCCTTAAGTGCTATAGCCCCCTCAGCAAATACTTTAGCTCGATATTCCTTAATAGCTTCTTCTGAAGCATTATTCATAGCAGTAATATGTACATCATTGTTAGGTGCGGTATACCTAGCAGTCCCATAATCTTCACGAGTATTACCAGTTTCTATATTGTTAACATGACGCATTACTTCAGCCATGAGTGCCTTCCGATTAGTCTCCTCATCTACTACTCCATCAGCAGAAACAACTACATTAGTATATCCCTTTGAACGGATACCTTGTGTCATAGCTTCGATACCGTTAGTAGATTCTTTCTTCTGCTCAACTTCAGTTGCATCTATTTCACCATGTTCAGTAACTGTATGTGGATCTGATGGATCAGTAGTAGTATACTCTATAGTAACTATTACTGGCGTATTAGGTTTGATAGCATCCCCTAATGCTACAGTTGGTACTACGACAGTATCAGCAGAAATCAATGAATCAAAGGTCATAGTACTTGCAGATATTACTACCTTTTCATCACTAGTTTCAATTACTAAACTTGGTTTAGGATAGATTAAACAACCGAAGGATATTAATGTCCTGTCTTCTAATAGATCATTTAAGCACTGAAAGATATCGATGGACTCTAATTCATCGTCAGTAGATACATTAGCTGGCTTATTAGTGTCTTTATCAATATACTCATAAGCCAAGCTGCACTTAAAACTATAGCTAGAAAGACAGGAAGCGTTGATACGCATCTTCAGAGTAACTTTGTTATCTTTAGCGTGTTTAACATAGTCTCGGAATTCGTCTATAATGTAGATCATGATTTACTTTCCTTAATTTAAATTAGCTTTATGTACCTTAGCCGCACGAACATAGTAGATAGCACTACGATTATGCATATGTCGTACATGATGCGGTATTTCAGTACTGTACGTATCAACATAGATAGTTTCTTCACCAGGTATTTCCCTCAATCTACCCAATAACTGGATACACTGTGGTACACTGCTGAATGATACTGTATTGATACATGTCTTAAGATTTTTAATATCTCTTCCAACACCACATGACTTAATGGTACTGATAATGATATCAGCTTCTAAATTAGCTAGATCGCCGTATTCAGATTTGTGTCCGGCAAAGAATACACTTACCTTATTACCATCGATACCTGCTATCTTAGTTGCTAACAATGTTGCAAATAATTGTGTTTGTACCAGAATAAGACAATGCTGTTTTTCCTTCTTAAGTAAAGTGAAGTAGTTGTAGATACATGGTTTAATTACTGTTGTAATGTAGTAGTTTAATACATCTTTATATCTTGCTAGAAAGTTTTCGTATTTAGCATGGTTATATCCTTTAAAGGATTTGAACCGGTTAATATCTCTTTCTGCGATATTTAAATGATAGCCACATATATAGACAGTAGTATATTTACGTACAAACTGTTCACCAAACTTATACTCCTCAGGGAAGACAAGATTAAAAATCTTTCTACCCTGATAGTTACTTCTCTGATAAGTAGCTGAAAGATAGATATTCATCTTAACATTAGAATACAGATCGATTAAAGTATTTGTATTAAAATTAAGGTGACATTCATCTACTATCTTAGTACCGATCTGAAGTTGTTTTAATAACTCTTCATAAGACGGTAATTCACTATAGGGTGGATTATTTGATACCGCATATAGTGATAATGTTCTTGTAGAAAATAACAGAAATTTAGGTCTAAACCCATTCTCAATACCTTTCCACAAACTGGCTAATGTATCAAATCCCTTAACTATGTAAATGTCATCTCTACTTATTTCGGTGAACTTAAGAATCGAATCATACCACTGTTCAATCAGTAATCCTAGAGAGATAAGTGTTGGATATCCCAGCTTACATGCAGCATAGATAGATGATACAGTTTTACCCATACCTGTACCTAGTGCTAATGGCCTAAACCCTAACTTTTCATCAGTAAGAAACTCAACTACTGGTTCCTGTACTGGTTTAAGCTGTAAATCTGGAGCCAATGGCATATCTATCTTCGCTGTATCAACCGGGGCTATAGGTACCTGCTCGATAGTTACAGTACTATCTTGAGTTACTAGATATTCCATCAGTGTATTTAGCATATACCTAGGGATATATGCATACCCAGTATCTTCATCATACCGAGTATATCTTGCAATAAGTTTAGTACGTCTGGTACGAGGATCAAACTCACGTTCCTGGCAATTACTATTGATATAATACTTAATATCGATACCATTGAAATCGCCTTCGCGTGAACATTTGAATCGTATCCAGGTAGTAGCAACTTCTATGGTTACTGTACGCATATGTTCGTTATAACTCCTTTAGATAAAAAAGATATCCAGATGACTACCATCCGGATATCTATCATATTTTAATAAATTTAATTACTAGTCTTCAGTGTACCCGATCATCCAATCCAATACTGAATTTTGCTTATCTAACAGATAAGTTACTGGTGAATTGAGATATTTACCCAATCCCTCAAATGCTAACATACTTCCCACATGACGGAACTTAAGTATCTTCTTCATATCCGAGAACAGAACCTGATTAGTATCCTCTACTCGAGGGATACGATAATCTTCTTCTGATGTTATCTGGAATGCTTTCAATACAGTTTCAATATGAGCTATATTAACATCCACTTTAGAATATATCAATTCAGAGATATACTTTAAAGCATCTTTATTAGTAGTGAACTGGTTGATACCACGTCTAAACATAGAATCAACTGATGCTACATATGCACGCATGTTATCATTAATGATAGCAGTAGTCATCAATGGTATATTAGCTGTCTTCTCTAATGGAATCCAGATACAACCATTTTCCTTAACTATTTTATCATAGTTAGCCCGGATATGCTTAAGCATTACCATAGACAATGATGGATCAATTTCACCTGTCTTAAGATTACAAGTGATAACATTTTCACCCTGTCTGATATGAAGAGTTCCGATTCTGGAAATATTATTTTCATTAATATCTTCATCACGAATCAACATCACATCAGTAAAGTTAGCGAACCCATCATAAGGTATACCTAATTGCCAGGTACCATCATGAAATCCCTTAGCTTGTTTAAGGAATGCTGGTGACCACCTGATTTCACAGGCATTAGCCATGACAAACAGTTTATCTCTTACTTCTTCTGGTAACTCATACAGGATACTTAATGTCTTAACCAAATGCTTAGTACTAAGTATCTTCTGGGTTACCATTTCGATCACATGCAGTGCTGCCATGATACCTAAATTGATCTTACGGTTCAGGTTATTGTAGATTCTTCCACCACAAGTCTCACAAACACCTCTACGATATCGGCAAGTCATAGGTGAACGCATATGAACAGTAGTGTTGACATACTTATCAATATTGCTATGATTAAGTAATACTAACTTACCGTCCTCAACTATATACTTACCGATAACTACATGTTTATGTTTCTCAGTAATATAGTAATCTACCGTTTGAGTACTACCACAATCACCATCATACACTCGAACTAATGATGAAGTTACTAAGTGCATTCGTCTACCAAAATACTGCGATGTTCTAACCGATTCATGGTTATAGAACGTAGATTTCTTAGCAGACAATGACTCAACTGCATACTCTTCGATGTTATTTAATCCATCTAACGCATTACCTAATACCGGCTTAGTTACGATACTATCATTAATATCAGTTCGAATACCATAACAATAGATAGTCTGAGGTACCTGATGTTGATTGAGTTGCTGACAACGTTGAAATGGCAGTAATCGCTCATTTTTCAATGCACCAGGTGTACCTAACAATGTCATAATCTTCTTGTTATTTCTACTAATGATATCTTCTACAGTACGAGTAGAATATCCTACCTTGATGTCCCCCTTATCATCTACTAGGTCATATTTAGTATCGATGATTTTCTTCATTACTGGATCTCTAGTTATATGAGCCATATCTACTATGTCTAATGACGCAGTATATTCGGCTATAGCAGAAAATCCGAAGTAGTACATATCCTGTAATACCTGCCAGATAATATTCTTGAGTTGTTTAGCATTATGACTAGTGATAGCCATAATCTCATCGTAGTAACGATTCCACTCACTATTTAACTGATCAGGAGTACAGATACCTGCCTTGATGAAATGATCTTTACGAATCGGGATATTGAAAGTAGTCAATATCCTCCACCAAAACAGGTTAAGGAATGCCTGACGCTTAGACACCCTTATACTACCATCTGCTAACTGAAGTTCCACCTTACCCTGGATGTGCTCTACATCCATACTTAGTTGCCTTTTAAACTCAGGATCAACTATTTGAGCTAATGTCCAAACTTCCATCTTACTCCTCTTCATTAATATCTATACCAAAGCAACTAAACATGTGCTTAGTTACATTAACTATATTGTTTCCTTTTACAATCTCCTTAGTTGGTATACCAATATTTTTGATTCTTGCCGGATTTTTATCGGTAAGCTGTTTCCACAATAGTGTATCAACTGCCTGTTTATTATTACCATACAGTCCCACTATACGTGCAGCAGTTTCACCACCTGCAGTTGCGATTATATTTCTAATCTCATCTTCACCGAATCTAATAGCTGAGACTGAGTACGGAGATACCGAACTAATCTTATCCTTAGATTTTACTGGTGTTCTAAAATTATTAACATAACCTACACCACAAGCGTGCATGTGTGGTACTTTATACAGTAACCATACAAACATCTCACCTATAATTACCGGTTCCTTAGAAACTACAGTACGTTTATTACCATTTTCATCCACCACTACAAACTGTACTGGTTTAGCATGGATATCATACTTTTCGCTTAACTCCAGAATCTTATCCTGATTAATATTATTCTGGAATGGATTTATCTGTAAGAAAAATCCTTTACGAATAGTATCTTCAACCAAATCTCTATGATCAGCAGCACTTGGATGGGTTGCTTCAAGGTGTTCTGCATAGTTCGGGTTAATATCATTAGCCCAATCTATCATTAACTGCCATGCTCGTTCATAGTCATTCGTTGTACGTACCACCTCAGTTACTCTTCTTCGTAATAACTCATTACCACGATTAAAGAACTGTTCATACCACTGGCCCATTTTGTCCGATAGATACGCAACTATCTACCCGGTGTGCTATGACACCTGCCCATGTCGCCATGGGAATCAGATCATATTTCAAACTTCATAATGAAGCCCAATCCTCTTTCGTGCTATCATACGCTTATAGCACTACATCTGGCGATTAACCCAGATTGATCGTTACACATCCCTACATTACTGTAGGTTCGTACGGGATTAACTCATAGAGTCTCAACCGTTAAGGGATTGTATGCATATACACTATCACTAATGTATCGCCCAAAATTTTTAGGATTCATGCGGTTAAACACTGAAACTGGATCAATAATCATATCAGCTCTAAATCCATCAGCATCTATTGGCATTTCGTTATCAGGTTTTATACAACTAACCACACCTTTCTATTATGTTCACTCTACTTCGCTAGAGTAGAATCGCAGCATTACCTGCTGCTCATATTTTCATATGAGTACAGACTATATCTTCATCTCTTACGAGATGGCCTCCACTTCGAGTCGCTTGACTCTACAGGGCGGTGAACCCCTTAGTCGTTGAACCTTACCCTATTCGGGTCTTGGATGCTCAGGTTACCCAATCATTATAGTTTTCAAACATTCACGCTTAGTCATCTTTCATACTTACGTTGTAGTCTATAGTGCTCTAAGGGCTTTCCAGCAATTCAAAGGCACACATTGTAATATCACTACTACAATGAACTAAGTAGAATTAACTCCTACTTGTTAATTACCGTAACGTCCGGCTAGTTTAAATCCACACTGCACTTTACGCTTATAGATGTAACTGATTTTGATACTGATAAATTCAATAATCTCTTTAGATTTAACTGGTTGCACTACACCCGGTTTACGGATATTAGCTACACCATCTAACCGTTCACCTGCTGTGAACAGATGTCCGAGACAATCATGTACTAAGGTATTGAATCCATCAGTTATAGACTCATCTCGTCTATGTACCTCCTGATATATGTTGTATACTGAACGACAATATGTATTCAACTTCTGACGATATACTTCCGCCTGATGATACAGAATATCATTCTTTATCGTACTAATCGGTTTAGCTCTACGGTTAATTCTAACATCGATATCAACTATTTTAGAACCTGCTGGTATTCTAAATAATCTATCGTGCAAATACTGAATACGAGATAAATTCTTTCTGGAAGTATCATGAATGATACTATCAGCATTAGGTGAGCGTAATGCACACAATATCCCATCTTCTCTAACCATATCACCAACATCTGGAATAAACTTATATTCCGCCTCATTACCGTATAGGTTAAGTGGTAACTGATTCATCTTAATGTCAATAGTTATCGTATTAACACCAGTTGAACCTAACCTCTTGGCTGCTGATTCAGATATAACGATACCATCTTCAGTAACCTGCGGCACTGCCATATAAGCTACATTAAGGTTAGTACCAAATATCTTGAAAGTATCTTCATCTTCATGCGTAGGTGCCTGTAGCAGAACATCATCTTTAGCAATGATCATACCAGGATTAACTGATATCCCAGTACTCTTGGTTAAATAACCGTAGTCATCATTGCGCATGATGAAGTCATCTAAATAGAAACAGCCAATCTCATTAGTAACCATATCACGATAAATTACCGTCTTCTTTGGATTATATTTAAGTGGATATTCACTTTCATTAATCAAATACTTCGGTATAACTGCGATGATTTGAACATCATGATCTCTTGTAGTAGGATCGTAAGTATACTTACCTATTTTACTTTCATATCCAGTAAAACAACGATCCATCTGAACATCGTCTACTATAATAGCTTGTCCTACATGGTCAGTCATCATCATCCCACGCTGAGATGATACTTTATCAGCAAACGGACTTATTAACGGTGCTACTCCTATTAACCTATGGTCCGCTTTAGTATTGTTCA
>Ga0256407_10009647_pt1 | contig 13765 bp, 5 predicted proteins | sample RumenRJG_04DNA_FD_193489 | JGI IMG/M metagenome (GOLD analysis project Ga0256407, IMG submission 193489) | Bovine rumen microbial communities from Lethbridge, Alberta, Canada - RJG_04 | ecosystem: Host-associated > Mammals > Digestive system > Stomach > Rumen | place: Canada: Alberta | collected... | reverse complement strand
TTTGGAGTACTATGTCCACCTTTACTACCATCTTCCTTTTCTTTATTTGGTTCTTCCTTTTCTTCTTCTTCATCTTCTTTTTGTTTAACAGGTTCTTCCATATTACTTCCATTACCAGAATTTTTATTAACATCTTCAATATTAACATTAACATCAGTAACATTAGGTTGTTGTACATCAACATTACCATCATTATTATTATCATCCAAATTATTTAAATCATCATTTAAATTACCTTTACTATCATCATTTTGACCATCAATAACTTCAGTTTTTTCTTCTCTCTTAACAACTTCCCCATTAACGATAACTTCATTAACAACAGTCCTAGTTTGAACAACTTCTTCATTAACATCTTTATTACTTTCAGGTCTTGAAGCAGTACCACCATGAGGTTTAATTTCCCTACTAGCACCTTCTCCACCATTATCCATTAATTCATCTTCTTCATATATACCATCTTCATTCTTTTTGAAATTATTAATATTAATTTCTTGATCAGTTGGAATTTTATCTGGAACTTTTACAATTCTAACATCATTATTATCTTCAATTTCAATATTTGGATCAGGATCTCTTTTTGGTAAATCATATTGATGCATTCTTTCTATTTTATCCATTGAACGATGGAATCGTCCTTGATCTTCTATTGACATTTCCATTTTGTTTATTGCACGGATTATTTCTCTTTTTTTTGTTGGACGCTTGTAACTGCAAGGAAGATTGTCTCCTTTATCTGGATAGTCTAATTCGATATTGTCTTCTATTGCCCCGAAATATTTTATTCCAAAGTCTAATATGTCACGTGGTTGGTTACGAAGAATTTCTTTTGCGAAGTCATTAAGAATGTTTTCAAAATCAGGAGGCACTTTAAATAGTTTTCTATATTTTGAAGCCATTTTTTTTATTTAGTGGAGTTTTTATTTTATGGGTTATTTATTTTTTTTATTATTTAATTATTTATTATTGGATTTTTTTTTTTTACATTTTTTTGTTATAATTTTTTTATATATGAAAAATATATATTTCTTATTTTATTAATTAGAAAAAGTAAAGTATTTTTTTTATTATTTTTTTCAATAATTGCTTAAAAAAAATAATAATTTCTAAATGTCATATTTATATGATGGAGTAGAACAAATAAATGTTTATCTTCCTGGTTCAATGACTGAAAATGAATATATTTTATCTGCAAATAATCTATATATAACTTATTGTTCATCAGTTTCAGTGATAATTTTAGATATAAAATCAAAGAAAATAAAAAATATAGTAAATAAAAGTAGAGATAATTTTGTCAAATCAATAGCATTAAATAAAGGAAGTAAATCTCAAATTGCTATTTTTTATGATTATGAAATAATAATATATGATATAAGACATGATCAAACTTTACTTTTATTAAATAAAAATAATGTTATTTTCATGGAATTTAATAAAGATAATATAATAATTGTTTTAACATCAAATGGTGAATTATCATATTTTGATATTTTCTCACAATTAACTAATCAAAATAAAAAAAATGAATTAATAAATATTAAAACAAAAGGTAATGTTTTATATGTAAAATGGTATCCATATAATTCATCATCTTTAGCTTATGTAAATGATAAAAATTATATTTATTATATTGATATAAATAATTCATCAAAAAATTCTTATATTGAAATAAAAAGTGATGATGAAATTGATTCAAAAATGACAATTTCTTGTATTGAATGGTATGATATTGATGAAAATTATAATTATTTATTAGTTGGGACAAGCACAAGTTTAATTTATTTAATTGATTTTCAAATTAATAATCCTTATATTATACAAATTTTTGAAAGAACTAGAAATTCAATTAAAAAATTATTTTGGTTAAATTTTCAACCTGGTTCTTTTATTTCTATTAATGAAAATACTTCAAAATTTTATAAATGGAACGTATCAAAAAAAAATTATAATCTTATAAAAAGAATTGGTAATTTATCAATTAATTCTTGTGTTAAAGCTGACAATAATCATATTTTATTTAATGATATTCAAGGAAATTTATTTTTATATAATTTAATAAATAATGATTTTTCTTTTTCAATTGATTCAGCACATTCTCAAACTATATTTGATTTAAAATTAAATCCATTTATAAAAAATATTTTTGCAACAGCATCATTTGATAGTACAATTAAAATATGGGATTTAAAAAATAAAAAAGTTATTAATACTTTATATACTTTATCATATTCTAATCATATTGGAGGAGAATATAATGATAAAAAAGAAAAAAATCATGTTATTTGTCTTAAATGGTCACCAAATGATAAGAAATATTTAAGTAGTGGTGATTCATATTTATATTTAAGAATATGGGATATTGATAAAAATAAACAAATTTGTCAATTATTATGTGGGGATAATAAAATAAAAAATAATAAATTAATACATGGAATTGATTGGAATAAAAATAATGAATTATTAGTAAGTTTACAAACATTTGTTTTAATTGCAAAATTTGATGTAAATATTAAATTACAAAAAATCAATATTATTGAAATTGGAATTAATGTATTCAAAAGTATATTTAATAAAGAGGAAAGTTCAATAATTGTTCCTTTGGGTGATGGTTCAATTAAAATATATAATAATATTTTAAATAATAAAGAAAAAAATCCAAAACCAATTTCAACATTTAAAAACCATCTATATGCAGTATATGACTTAAAATTTAATATAAATAAGAATTATTTAGCATCATCATCAAATGATTTTAAAATTGGAATATATGATTATAAAGATATAAAAAATATTAAATTTATAAATTTTTTAATAGGACATACTGATAAAATAAGAGAATTAAGTTGGTTTAAAAATAATTTATTAGCAAGTGGAAGTTGGGATAATACAATTAGAATATGGGATATTAATTTAAAAATTTGTTTAGAAATTATTAAAGTTCATCAAAGTGATGTTTATGGTTTAGATATTTCAACATTTCATCCTTTTTTATTTTTAACATCATCGAGAGATAATACAATTAGAGTTTTTAATTATAAAAATTCTCTTCAAATAGATACACTTATACAATTTTGTAATAAAATAACAGAAAATGATTTAATTGAATTTGGAGAACAAATTTCAAATGAATTTTTATATGATGAAGGAATTGAAGATTTTTGGAAAATATTAAAAAGAATTAAAGGTAATTATAATTCATTTATTGATAAATATATTGAAAAAAAAATTAAATTAAATAAAGAAATAGATAACTTTTTATATAATAAATCAATTGATTTTGCTTCAAAAAAAAATGATATAATTGATAAATTAATAGATGAAAGTGCAAAATTAGGAAATTGGGAAAAATATTGTGAATTATTAATATATGAAAATAAATGGGAAGATGCAATTTGTGCTGCTCCTCATGTAAGTAAAGAATATTGGAAATATTTAACAAATAGATATGAAAATTATTGTAAAGAAGAAAATAAAGAAAAACAAATTTATTCTGAATTATTGAATAATGATTATAAAAGTTTAGTTAATGAATTAATTAATAGAAGAGATTATGAAAATGCTAAATTAATTTATTTATGTAGAAGTAATAAAAAGTTAGTTAAAGAAAAACCTGAAATAAAAAATGATATAAATGATATAGATGATAATATTATTGAAAAAATTCAAATTGAATTAAATCAAAATAAAGATATTAATTTTTTAATTGAAAATTCAGCAAATGAATTTTTAATTCAAGGTTCTCCAATTTTTGCATGTAATTCATTTTTAATGAAAGGTGATTATACAAATGCAATTAAATGTTTAATTCAATCTTTTAATATTGAATTAGCATTTATTTTAATGATCATTTCAAGAGACTATATTTATAATAATGAAATTATATGTTTTATTTATGAGAAAATGAAAAAAGAAAATAATATATCTTCAATTATTGTTCAGAGTAAATGTCCTTATAATAGGTATATTTATCTTAAAAAATTAAATGAAGAAAAGTTATTTAATTCAAATGAAAAAGATATAATAACTCAATATATTATTACAAATAATTTAGAAAAATTATATATAGAATTTATTCAATTAAGTAATATTTTTATAAATTCACTTTGTGATAATAATAGTTTAAATGAAAATAATTTAAAGGAAATTTTAAATATAATTGATGCAATTAAAGAATTAGAATTAAGTTTTGATCAATTAAATGCCAATATTTATCAAAGATTAATTATAATTGTTCTTTTAATTGAAACACTTAATTTTAATTATCTTTCATGTATATGTTTAATTAATGAATTTATTGTAACCAAAAAAATAAATTTTAATAATGAAAATGATATAAAATCTTTGAGTTATATTTTAAATTTTATAAAATATTGTAAAAATTCAAAATTCAATCAAATATATAATGATTATGATTTGTCTTATGAAGAAATTAATTTAATTAATAAAATTATAAAGAAGATAAATATTAAAGGAAATTATAAAGAAAATTATAATAAATTTTCATCATTAAAAGATAAATATTGTAAAAAATTTTTATGTGATTATCAATTAAAACGTTTTTACTTTCTAAGAAATGAAATACTTCCAACAAATAATGATCAAAAAATGAAATCTACAATTTCAGAAAAACCAATTCCATCTAAAATGATAAAATTAAAATCTGGCAACAAAATACTAAAATCTGAATATTTAGAAATGACAAAGTATTTATATATAAATTAATATTTTATGTAAATATTAAATAATTTAATCTTTTTCTACATTATATATACTTATGATAATTCCATCAATTGATTAATTTTACTTTTTAAAATTAATAAAATTTCTGATTTTAGGTAAATGTTTATTAATTTTGAATTCATATTTTTAATTATAATTCTTTTTGGAAATTTATTACCTTAATTATCATATGTTATTATTAAAATTATTTTAAATAATTTAATTATAATATTTAATTTTATGCTTTTTAATTAGAAATAATTAATTACATATATTATTAATTATTTATTATTCTCAATTAAGTTTATTATTATATTTTTTGACTCTTCCGATATTTGATATTTTTCTATTTTTTCATTAATTAATTTTTTTATATCTTCTTTATCTACATTAAATTCAATCATATGATTTGAAATAGTTATTAATTGAGTAAAAATAATATTATTATATTTTATATCTTTTTGCTCTTGATATTTTAAATTTATCATTTCATTTTGAAAATCTTTCTTAACACTTTCAGTAATTTCATTTTCAATACAATATTGAAGAAATGAATCCCAAAATCCAATCTTTTTGAAAATTGGATTATGTTGTATTATATTTTGTAAATAAATTTTATTGTTATTTTTATCTATTATATAATAAGTTTGTGATAATATCAATGCAAGTTTTGCAGAAAATAAATCATTATCTTTTAATATATTATCATAAACAGAATATAAAAAATTACCAATTACATTAAACTTTTTTTCAGGAAGCAAAAATATTGATAAATTTCTTAAAAAATTTAATTTAATTAAAAAAATATATCTATTATGTTTTTTTTTCAATAATTCGTTTAAATTTTTTATATCTTCATCAGTTTCATCAGGAATATATAATGTTTTATTTGAAAAATTAAAAATTTTATTAACTATATTATTAGTTAAATATTTTTCTTTTTCAATATTTAAATCAAATTCATCATCTTTAATAGATAAATACTGATATATTTTTTGAACTATTTCATACATATCTTGAACCCCTAATTCTTCTATTTTTTTATATAAATCATTACTATAATTAATCTTTTTAATTAATTTTATTTTATATGGTTTTATTTTAGTTTTTTCATATGGAAAACAATGAACTAATTCATTTTTTATTTTTTTATTTAAATTTCCTTCAATATCCAAATCATTTAAATATGATATTGAGTTAATTTCTGATTCTATTAATGATTTTAAACTTCTATAATGCACAAAATATTCAATTATAATATCATATATCATTTGTGCATAATCTTTGCATAATATAATTAAACTTTTATTTGTTGCTTTAAATGTAGATAAAGTAGTTTCCTCATATTGTAATTCAATGCTATAATTTTTTTTATATTCATTTTCTGATTGTTTTATTTTTAACAATGCAGATTCTAATACTTCATCATCATTAAGTATTTCAAATTCATCATTCATTAAATCTTTACCAGCATTTATTTCATCTTTTTTTTTTGATTCATAATATCTTAAAATTATATCTTCTTTTTCATTGGCTATTTTTTCAAAAGATTCTCTAGTTCTTTTCATGTTTGAATAATTGCTTTCTAAATCTTTAATTGAATTATTTATTTGCTCATTTATTCTTTTATATATTATTTCTTTTTCATTAATGGATTGATTTATTATATCATTTCTTAAAGTTAATCCTTCAATTAATGTTTTAAAACTTTCAATTTGTGCATAAATTAATTTACTAAAACTTTTTATTATATTACTACAAAAACTTTTTTTATTTTTTGAATAATCAAATAAATAACTGGTATATAAATCTGATGCTTGTTGTTTAAAACTTATAAGTATTTTTACATATTCTTTTGAAAAATTTATTACATTTTTTAAATCATTATTCAATTCATTATAATTTTTTGATATTATTTTAAAATTTTCTGATTCATTCCATTTAAAATTCAAAAGTTCATTCATATTAAAATATATTTATAATATGTTTTATATTTAATTAAAATAATTTTATATTATATTTTAATCATTTTTAATACCATAAGTTTCTAATCTTTTCTTCATTTTAAAATCTGATTTTTCCAAAAATTCACCTTTATTCTTATGTTTTTTCCCAATAAGAAATTTCTTATTTTCTGTTTCTAATTTATCTTTATTTTCAAATTCATTTACCATTTCTCTTTTTTTCTTAAATAACAATTTTTCCAAATGTTTCTTCATTTGTTTCTTTTTATATTCAGGTAAATGAAAATTAGAATAAGGAGCAATTTTTTTAATAGGAATATATTGATTTAAAATCTTATCATCTAATAACAATAACATATCATCAGTTAAACCAGAATCATCTTTAGCAACTTTAGTATAATGAAACTTTGTAGGAATTTCCTTATCAATAATATCATCAATATTTCTTTCAGTTTGATAATCAATAATTTTATTTAATTTATCTTTTGGATTTAAATTTTCATTTTCATTTTCATCTTCATTTTCATTATCATTAATATAAAATTTATGTAATTTATGTTCATGAATTTTTTTCCCTTCACCTCTACATTTTCTACAAAATTTTAAATTTTTACATGAATCTTCATCACAAATAAAATAATAATTTTCAACAATATCTTTATTACATTTTGAACATATTAATGATTCATTTTCTGTAATTTTTTTGATTAATTCTATTGCATTTTCTGGAGGATAACATCCAATTGGAACTTTATCTTTTTTCATTTGATGATAATGTCCAATTGATTTAAAACATTCTTTACATAATGTATAATCTTCACATGTTTTACATTCATATTTTATTTTCTTTTCTTTAATTGGTTTTTTACAATTATCACAATAAAACCATAAATGATTATCTTCATTTTCATTTTCTTCATTTTCTTCTTCTTTATTATCTTTTATATTATTTAAATTTTCTTCTTCTTTCTTTTCATATTTTTCAATTTCATTTTTATCTAATTTTTCATTGTAATATTCATCATTGAAAATATCATTCATTTTCTTTTCTAGAACTTTAATATCAAAATTACCTTCATTTTCAATTTCATCAACTAATTCTTTTACTTTTTCAGTTCCTGCAATTTTTTCTAATTTATCAATTTTTTTTTTTAACTCTTTAGCAATTTCTTTATCTTTTTCTCTAATTTTATTTTTTAATTTCATATTTTCTTCATTTTTCCTAATATCATGTTCTTTTCTTTTAATTGCCCTTTTATCATCTTTTTTAAATCTAGTATAAGTAATAATATTTGCACCTCCTTCTTCTTCGAATCTATGATTATATTTACTTTCAAATTTTTCAAAATTATCTTCATTTTCTTCATCTTCTTTATCAATTAATAGTAAATTTTTATTAATTGCATTTGGATCTTTTTCTAACCAACATTCACTTAAAATATAATTTCTTAAGAAACGATCTTCTGATGATAATTTTTTATCATCACCCCATATTTCTTTTAGTAATTTCATATTTATATTTTTTGTATTTATTTTTGATTTTTTTAATGCTTCTTCTATTGTCATTTTTTTTATTCTTTCTTCTGCTTCTTCATTTGTTTCGTTTTTAATTTTATTTGATTCATTAGAAATTTGAGATGAAATTTCTTCGTTTGAATTTTCTTTTTTATTTTTCTTTTTTAATAATCCATTATCAAAAAAATCATCTTTTTCTTCTTCTTCATTTACTTTTTTTATTTCTTCATTTGCTTTTTTTATAAATTCAATTTTTTCTTTTTTATCATCTTCTTTTTTTTTTGGTTTATAATTTACTGAATAAACATTATTTTCATCTTCTAAATTATCATCTTTTATTTCCATTAATGCATCATTTATATTATATTCTATTTTTTTATCTTTTTCATTATGTTTTTTTATTCTTTTTTCTTTAAAATCTTCATCAGTGAAAATTGGTTTTTTATCATCTAATAATTTTTTGGTTTCTTTTTTATCTTTTAATTCTAATAAAGTATTAATAAATTTATCTCTAATTATTTCATTATCTAATTCACCTTCTGAATCTTCACTTTCTAGATTTTCTGATTCTTCTTCTTCTTCATTTGAATAATTATTTTCTTCTTTAATAGGAAAATTTTTTCCATATTTTGATTTCATTTTTTCTATTTTTTTCCTATGTTCATTATGTTGGAATCTTTCTTTAAATTCTTGATTAATATTTAATTTATTAATATCTTCTGATGAATTATCATTATTTTCATCTTTTTTTTTACTTTTATCTTTCATCTTATAAAATAAGAATAAAATTAAAATAATATAAAATTAATTAAATAAAGAAAAAAAAAATTTATATTTATGGAAATTTAAAAATTATATTTTCATTTTTTGATGAAAAATTAAATAAAATATAAAATTAATAATTTTAAATTATCAATTATTAATTACATACTAATTTTATTAAAGGAATGTATTATTCTCATAACATTCTAATTAATAATCATTTATTAAATAATAATAATTTTTATTTATTTATTTAAATGTTTATGAATAAAAAATTTTATTTTTTTAAATATTAAATAATAGATTAAACCCTTTTTTTATGAAATCATTTTTATTTATAAAAAATGATGAATACATATAAATTTTAATCAACATTCGAGAATTCATTCGAAAATTCTGATGTTTTTCCTTGAAGATTATTTTTTAAGGAATGAATAAATTCTTCTTCATTGATATATTTTCCATAAGCATTAGGCTTTTGGAACATATAACCATAATTAAAATTATTATAATTATTATATCCATTATAATTATAAAAATTATTATTTCCATTATTCATATTATTCATATTATTCATGTAATTATTATTTCCATTATTATTAATATTCATGTAATTATTACTATTATTAATACTATTATTCATGTAGTTATTATTAATATTATCATTCAAATTATTATTTAAATAATTATTATTATTAATATTATTATTCATGTAATTATTATTTCCATTTTTATTATTCAAATTATTCAAATAATTATTATTATTATAATTATTATTCATGTAATTATTATTTCCATTATTATCATTCAAATTATTTAAATAATTATTATTATTAATATTATTATTCATGTAATTATTATTTCCATTATTATCATTCAAATTATTTAAATAATTATTATTATTAATATTATTCATGTAATTATTATTTCCATTATTATCATTCAAATTATTTAAATAATTATTATTATTAATATTATTCATGTAATTATTATTTCCATTATTATTCATATTATTTATGAAATTGTTTTGATAATTATAATTATTATTATTAAATGGGAATTTTTTATTACTGACTAATTGGGGAGAATCAAAGCTATTATTATTAGAACTATCTGAGCGTGTTACATTTATACTTGTATGTATTGTATTTGTACTTCCATATGGATTTTTTCCTTTCATATTAAATTCAATTATATTATAATAATGACCATCTTTCCCTTCAACTAAATCATATCTTTCATCAGAACTAATATAATTATCAACAATAAATTGGCAAAAATATTTCCCTGGTTTAATATCAGATTGATTAATTTTTAAAATAAAAATTTTCCTAACAGAACAAAATTCAAAATCATATAATCTAGACATTTTTAATTTATTATCCAAATACAATTTTAATTTAACTGTATGAGCATTATATGGATAAGTAATAATATATTTTGTTTTTTCAGACATTAATAATTGAGAAATTGTGTTATGAGCAAATTTAGCCTTAAAGAATCCTTGTAAAAATAAAAGTTTATCATTTCTTTCTTTTAAAACTGCATTAATAAATAATTTTTTTTTGGCTTCAACTTTCATTTTATATGAATGTAAAATATATTTTAATTTATCTGATTTTTGAATTCTATCTTTTAAAATTAAATTAATTAAATGATTTACTTTGAAAGTTCTTCGACAAGCGAATCTTCTATATTGTCTTTGGATTCTAAGTATGCATAATAAAAGTCTTTCAATTATAATGTAATCAATAATTCTGACTAATGAAATTCTTTTTAAAAATCCTCTCATATGTTTTTGTATTTTAATTATTGTTTTATTATATTCATCATTTCTTAATTGTGTTTCAACTTTTTGAAATCTTTGTAAATTTTTACAATTTCTTAAGGTAAATTGAATTGGTTTTTCTTTAATTTCAAATAATTTACTCATTTTTTTCATTTGAGTTAAGTATTTTATTGCATTTGTCATTGAAGCATAATTTAAATTATTTTGAAATAATAATTTTTTTTGTTTTTTATTTATTTTAGGAGTATATGGAACAAAATAGCAAATATACATATATAAAGGGTTATTTGGATTAAACATATTTAAAGTCTTATATGTTAAAATCAAATCCATAAAGGTTTTGAAATCCATTTTTGATATTCTTTCGTTAGCCATTTTTTCAAAAGGATTTTGATTTTGAGTTTGTTCCATTTTTCCTTTAATGTATTAAAATAATAATAATGAATTTAAATTCTTTTATATAAAAAAAAATAATTTGAAATAAAAATATATATGTAATTATTATATAAGAATAAAAACTATCCAAAAAGAATTTCAATCGCAATGAAAGTAACATTTAAAAACATTAATGGATCTAATATATATTATATAATTTTAATTTTACATTTTAGATATTCTCTAAAAAAAAATAACAATAAAGCTATTTGATTTTTTGGATTGATTATTGTTGTTTTTCCTTGAAAAGGTTCATTTAATCCAACTATTAATAAAATAATTAAAAACTATTTAATATACATTTTTTTAAAAATTTATCACTTAAAATTGCAATTGAATTTATGATAAGTAAAGAACTTTCTAAAATATAAAATAATGAAAATCCCATTTATTAATATATATTAAATATAAATTAAATATTAATTTATTCAAATATTTATTTATTCATAAACCCCACGATATAAAAAAACTATTTTCAAAATATAAATTAACTTTTTTTATTTTGAATATTATTTAAAATCTTTTTATAATAGCTTTTATCAATATAATTTGTTTCAATATAATTTAAATTAAAATTTTTTTGATTTCTACTAATTAATCTTCTATCAGATAAAGGAAGATTATTTTTCCTTTCATTATCTTTAAGATTAAAATTAGAATGATTTCTAAAATGATAACTTGTTTTCATCATAGGTAAAGTATTTTTATTATTTTTTTTTTTAGAAACATTATTTTTTTTAACAGTATAATTTGTTTTTTTCATATCATTTGACCTTGTTGAATCAATCCATTTATTTCTTGTAGTTCTAGCAAAATAAGTATCATTAAAAATAATTTTGTTTTTATGTTTCAAATTATTATTGAATGATTCTGTTGAAATTAGATTATTATAAGGAAGATTTATTTTTTTTAATTTTTTTGGTATTGAATCAGGATCTTTAAGAACTTTTAATTTTCTATTTACAAAACCTAATTTCATTAAATGTTTAATATTATTAGGATTATATAAAAAACTTTGACAATATATATCTTTTAAGGGATTATATTCTTTTTTTCTACTTGAATTTTCATTTATACAATCAAGAATAAATCCTTTTTCCCTTTTTTCATTTTTAATATTATTCATTTGAATTATTTTTTGTATTTTTTCAATTTTTGTTTTTTTTTTAATTGGAACTACTACATTATATAAATCAATATCAGTAACATAATCAATATTTTTATTTACAATTTCAATCATATTTTTGACACTGAAACATCCTGCAGTAATACAAGTTTTTATTGTTTTTCCATTTATTAATCTTGATAAGAATCCTCCTATAAAAATTCCTTTGAATAAATCAAGTCTTGAATTAATAATATCTTTAATTTTATTTTCCCTTTCTATATTTTTTGATTTCCAAATAATTTTACCATCAAAATATTCATCTGATATTAATTCCATTTTAAAACCTTTTTGTATATATACATGGAAAGAATCTAAATTTTCCATTAATATTGTTGTTCTTTCAATTCCTTTTCTTTTCTTATCAGAATCTTTTAATATTAAATCTTCATTTATATTTGTGTAATTAATATTAGTTTCATATATTTCATTATAAATTTTATAAAATTCATTTAAATTTTTTTTATCAGTAAAAATATAATCTGAGTATTCTATAATTTCTTTATAAATAGAAATGAATACTTCATTTGAAGAAAATAAATTATTTCCATTATAAATTGTAATTATTTTCATTGAAGGAGATGAATTAATTAAATATTTATAAAAAGTTGAAATTTCTTTATAATCTTTTTCTTTATATTTAATTATACTTAAAAAATTTGTTAAAAAAAATTGTGTATTTCCAAAATTGTAACTTATTCTATTAAACAAATTTAAATTTGAATCATCAATTTCATTTTCTTCTTTTTCTGCATTTTTCTCAAATAATTCAAATGATTTATTTGATAAAATATTATCATTATCATCTTCTAAAATTTTTATATTAAATTTTATTTTTGAAGGAATATCATATACTTTATTTTCAATAATAAAAAAATAATTTTTTGAACATATTTGCTTTATTAAATCTTTCAAAAAACTTGTTTCTTCAGAAAAAGACATTTGATTTAATAAGATTAATTCAACAAATGTTTTATTTTTAAAGGCTCTATTTATAAAAAGAAGTGTATTAATAAAATCATTTTTTGATGATAATGTAACATAATTAAAATAATTAATATTGTTTTTTGCTTCATTATTTTCTTCTTCTTCTGGATAAAATATATTTTTTAAGTCTATTGGAGAATTTATATCATTGATATCAAATTTAAAGCATTCAGCCTCCGATAGTCTTAAAACTAAGTTAATTTCAATATCAAGATTCCCTATTGCACATAATTTTATTATTGACATTATGTTATTTTTTAAAAAGAATTATTTTTTTAAAAGAAAAAAATATTGGTTTTTAATGAATAATAAAAAATAAATAATAAAATTTACTAAATTTTTATTAATTATTTTCTTAATGAATTATAAACTTATTTTTAAATTATAATAAAATTTAATTATCAATTATAATTCATCAAAATATAA
>Ga0256407_10009646_pt1 | contig 13765 bp, 13 predicted proteins | sample RumenRJG_04DNA_FD_193489 | JGI IMG/M metagenome (GOLD analysis project Ga0256407, IMG submission 193489) | Bovine rumen microbial communities from Lethbridge, Alberta, Canada - RJG_04 | ecosystem: Host-associated > Mammals > Digestive system > Stomach > Rumen | place: Canada: Alberta... | reverse complement strand
CCTATCATCATCGGATGCGCAGCCGGTGCCGTGGTTGTCCTGATCCTTGTTATCGCCCTTGTAGTCAGCTTAGGCGGTGCTTACAAGAAGCCCATCAAGACTATGGTCGGTCTCATGAATTCCAGAAGCACCGATATGATGAAGTACTACGAAGTTATGGATAACCCCGTTGAGTATAAATATCTTCAGGATTACAATGCACTTCTCAAGGGTTCTGATTACGATGACGTACTTGAGGACGCATCCGAGACTCTCGAGGATATGTATGATGAATTCGAGGATGATTACGGCAAGAACTGGAAGGTATCCTACAAGATCACAAAAGCCAAGAAACTCAAGAAGCATGATCTTGAAGATTACGAAGATTCCATCAACAACAGTGCAAAGTCCGAAGAGAGCTCTCTTGAATGGTACGGCGTTGATGACTACGAAGATGCCGATTACTATGATGACTATGTTGAATACCTCGAGGATACTTTCGATGCCGACCTTGGTAAGAACGGCGAGAAGAAGCTCTGCGATATCTGCAAGAGCCATATCGACGGTCTTGAAAAGGCTAAGGTTCAGGATGGTTACAAGGTTGATCTGAAGCTTACCATCAAGGGCAAGGATGACGATGATACAGATAAGCACACCATGACAGTTCTCAAGGTCAACGGCAAGTGGTACATCTACTCCGGAGCTTTATTCTGATCACAATGATCACACTTTGAAACAATATTGATTTAGCAGTTAAAAACCCCGAAAGCTTTAAGCTCTCGGGGTTTTCTATATCTATTAATTTCCGGATAGGTATCCTATTTCGTCCCTGCAAGCCGCGGTACCCGGAGATCATCAGATCCCTACTACAAGATATCTTCCGTCACCTATTGTAAATACTTCGTCTGCAGCTTCCACTTCTTCCTTGCTCATCTCTGTGATATCCATTCCCGAGTCATCGAGATAATCCATCACCTCTTCTATGCTGTCTGCAACAACCGCGAAATTCTCCTCAAGAAAAGCCTGCGCTTCTTCCGTTGTCTCTGCCACAGGTTCCGGATAAAGCTTTCCCTGCTCTTTTAAAAATACGTCTGTAACTGCTTTGTCGAATTCCATGATAATATCCTTTCTCTGATCTATTGTCTCTTGATCAAATATCATACACTTTCAAGAGGAACAAAAAGCCTGCTTTCCTTTGTTTTCTTGCCTACGGCATCTGCTGCCTTCTCTGCTCTCCTACAGAAATCTTCCTGACAGCAATAACGCTTCGAGCCCTTTTCCTTCTTCTTATGATATGTACCGTCCGGCATCAGCTCATGTTTTTTCACATTATCCGAGAACTGCATATCCAATATCCCCATAAGTCTTTCCTTAAGTTTCGGATCATCCACGGGGAACATTATCTCCACGCGCCTCTCCAGGTTTCTCGGCATCCAGTCGGCACTGGATAAGAATACTTCAGGTTCGCAGTCGTTGTCAAATATAAAGAGTCTGCCGTGCTCCAGATAATCACCTACTATGGAATATACATGTATATTCTCGCTGACAGAGGGAATACCTGTCTTAAGGCAGCATATGCCTCTTACCAGAAGATCTATCTTTACCCCCGCCGAAGATGCTTCATAAAGTGCAGCTATCACATCCGGGTCACAAAGAGAATTCATCTTGGCCTTTATCCCGGCACTTCGTCCGGCCGCAGCGTGCTCAGTCTCTCTCTTTATGAGCTTTAACAGCTTCTTTTTGAGCCAGAGAGGGGCAAGAGAGAGTCTGTTCCATCCAAGAGGTTCCGAATATCCGGAAAGCATATTGAAGACGGCCGTAGCATCTTCTCCCACCGGTTCCGCACAGGTGAACATTCCGAAGTCCGTATACAGCTTGGCAGTTGAATCATTATAATTTCCTGTGGAAAGATGAACATACCGTCTGATACCGTCTTCTTCTTTTCTGACCACGAGACATATCTTGCAATGTGTTTTCAGTCCCACCAGGCCGTAAATTACATGACATCCTGCCTTTTCAAGCATCCTTGCCCAGCCTATATTGTTTTCTTCATCAAATCTGGCCTTGAGCTCCACCAGAACCGTCACCTGCTTGCCGTTCTCGGCAGCTCTTGCAAGAGCGAGCACTATAGGTGAATTACCGCTCACACGATAAAGCGTCTGTTTTATCGCAAGTACCGACGGATCCTCTGCTGCCTTTGATACAAATCTGACCACAGGCTCAAAAGACTGATACGGATGATGGAGCAATATATCCCCATTCCTGATATCTTCGAATATATCCGACCCGGGCAGTATCTCCGGAACCTCTCTTGGCGGAACTTCTTTTTTCTTATATTCCTCGAATCCCTTTATTCCATATACTTTCATAAGGAATGTCAGATCAAGAGGCCCCGGTATCTCATAAATATCATCATCCGTGACTCTCAGCTCTTCCTTTAATATCTCTAAGAGTCTTTTATCTATGCCCTTCTCGGTCTCCAGCCTGATAGCCTCGCCCCACTGTCTCTTCTTTAACTGCTTCTCTATCTCGATGAGCAGGTCTTCCGCCTCTTCCTCTTCGATATCCAGGTCGGCATTTCTCATGACACGGAAGGGAGATGCCGCAATGACATCATAATTCAGGAAAAGTCTTGCGATATTGCGCTCTATGATCTCCTCAAGACGTATCACGGTTCTGGTCTTTTTATCCGGCGTTACATTTTCCGGAAATTCCACCAGTCTGGGGATACCCCCCGGTACCTGAACGACCGCAAAGTCTATATCATGTTCAGTCTTTGCTTTCTTATCCTTCTCTGCCCTCTTTCTTCCGTAAGCCTCAAGACCTCCGCCCTTTTTTCTCTTAAGCAGCGCGCCGATATTGAGAGACTTATTTTTTATGAGAGGGAATGGTCTGGATGAATCCACCGCCATAGGCGTAAGTACAGGATAGATACGCTCGGTAAAATATCTGTCCGCGAACTCTGCCATGCTCTCGGTCATATCCTCATGGTGCTCTATCATGAGAAGACCATGCTCTCTGCATAAGGGAGCAAGCTCTCCGTATGTGCTGTACTGCTTGGCAACAAAGTCATGAAGAGCAGGGTAGATCAGCTTTAACTGTGCTTCAGGCTTAAGACCTGCGATATCAGCCTTCCTGTAGTCTGCATGGACCATGTCTTTAAGCGATGCCACACGCACCATGAGAAACTCATCCAGATTGGATGCTGTTATGCTTAAGAATTTAAGCCTTTCAAACAAAGGGATCTCAGGATCGCCGGCTTCCGACAGACAGCGTTCATTAAAACGCAGCCATGATAATTCACGGTTTATATAAAATTTAGTATTTGAATAATCCATAGACAGTCACCTCCACAGATCATGTCCTTACTATCACAGGACGTATACCGTATATCTCCTCAAAGAAAAGTGCCTTGTTCTTAAATCGCTCCTGTTCAAACAGGAAGTCCTGCCTTGAATCGATATTGATCTTTAACTCACCGTCGACAAGGGTAGCGCTTATCTTCTTTATCTTCTCCTTCTTGCCCTTATCTAAAGCATTGGCCAGCTGAAGTATCGCAGTAAGCTTTGCGATCTTAAGATAAGACTCCTTATCTATATCCACATGTTCAGTCATCTCACGATAGTATTCAAAAGGCTCATGAATGTACTTGACTATCGAAGCCACCATCATACGCTCTCTGTGAGATATACCTATGATCTCCGTATTCTCTATGATCGAATACGAGCATACGCCCACATTCATCATATTGATATATTTTCCGCAATCCTGCAGTGTTGAAGCAAGTCTGAGCAGAAGTTTTTCTCTGGGTCCCATTCCGTGCAGTGACTTCATGCCGTCGAATATGGCGATACCCGCCTTCTCAACTGCCGCAGCATGTCTGCCGGAGCCCTGATATCTTCTGCTTATCATAGCGGCTCCCTGAAGGATATCTGCTTCAAAATCATGAGCTATCTTGGTAAGATGCTTCGCTTCCGCATATTCGTACGCTATACCATCACAAAGCTCCGCGCCCGGTGCCCAGACTGATTCTGCCTTAAAATCTCTGATAACACGCTTTATCACAGCTACGGACATCTTTAAGAGACCCACATTTTCTTCGGGTATCTCCAGAAGATCTGCAGTTTCTTCATCACGCTTTTTTAACAGTCCGTCCGCAAATGAAAGAAACTGCTCAGCAGACGCGGTATCGTCCTTACTGTCCGGCAGTGCTTTATTAAATCTCGGCGACAGATATTCATCCATTATGATGAGATTGGGGATCTCTCTTTCTTTCAAAAACATCTTATGAAATGTATGTAGCTGTCCGCCGATCATTTCATCCAGCAGATCCTCAAGCTGTGTGGATCTGGGCCTTATCTCGGCTATACGTTCATTGAGCCTGAGAACACCCAGTTTGAGAGACTGGGTAATGACAAGTGAATCCTTGTCGAACAAGGACAGCTGTATGCTCCCTCCGCCGATATCAATGATGGCGGTTCCCTTTTCGATAACCTTATCGAACATACGCCCCTTGGCAGCAATGGCTTTATAATCCAAAAACCTCTGCTCCGAGTTGCTGAGTACCTCCACATCTATTCCGGTGCGGCTTTTTATCTGTCCCAGGATCATGGAAGTATTCTCAGTCTCGCGCAGTGCGCTTGTGCCATAAGCTTTGTAAGCCGTGACTTTATAACTCCTGCACACTGCTCTGAATTCCTCAAGTATGCGGAATACTTCCTCCATCTTTTTTAAACTTATCCTTCGGGTGAAGTAGCTGTCATTGCCGAGAGCAATGCGATGCTTTAAAGAATCGACTTTTCTGATGCCGTTCTTGGGAGAGATCTCAAAGATCTTAAGACTCATCTCATAGCTTCCCACATCTATAGCGGCAAACATACGGGTCTTCTTAGATTTTTCTGCCATTGTATCCCCCTTATCCCCTGTTTGATCAGATCGTTCCTGATTTCCCTCTCAAGTGATCGATGAACTGTGTCGCGGTCCTTCCCGAGAAACCGTTATGTGTGATCTCCCACCGGTTAGATTCGAGCCTGAGCGTTTCTCTGTCCTTCTCGATACCGTATCTGTCTGCCAGTTCTTCCACGATCTTAAAGAACTCTTCCTGCGCCGGAGATCCGTAATAGATACTGAGTCCGAAACGTGCACACAGAGATATCTTCTCCTGTACGGTTTCATTTGCATGCTTGTCATCATCCCGCTCTTCCCTGTCACTGAAATTCTCTCTCACGAGATGACGTCTGTTGGATGTGGCATATATGAGCACATTATCCGGCCTGCTCTCGAGTCCTCCTTCGAGTACAGCCTTCAGATACTTATATTCTACTTCAAATTCTTCAAAAGACAGATCGTCCATATATATGATAAAACGATAATTTCTGTTCTTTAATCTGTCTATGAGCATGTTGATCTCGCTGTACTGATGCTTGTAGACCTCGATCATCCTAAGGCCTCTGTCATAGTACTCGTTGAGAATGGCGCGAATGCTCGAAGACTTGCCGGTTCCGGCCTCTCCGTAGAGCAGACAGTTGTTTGCTTTCCTGCCTTCCAGAAAAGCTTCCGTATTCTCACGAAGCTGTTCCTTCTGAGACTCATATCCCACCAGATCGTTCAAACAGGTTACCGCGATATTGTAGATAGGATATACTTCCAACGCCTCCATACGGCCGTTTCCGTTAGCTGCGGGGATCCCGTTATCGGTCTTGTTTCCTACACGAAATGCTTTGTGCAGTCCAAATACCCCCACTCCGCGCTTTTCATAGAACCCCTCAAGCAATTCTCTCATCTCTTCAGCCGATGCAGCCTTAGAAAGCTTAACACAAAGCTCATTGATCTCAGAGCGGATGATGGGATTGTACTTCATCCCGCTTCCCTTGGTCGGTCTGTAATCGAGATATTGCTCTTTGTCTCCGAATACGTTTTCAACAGAAGGTGATGAAAAAATATCCGCGGAGAACATCTCATAAAAAAGCCTGAGATCCATCATCACCGCATCGCGAATGGAGCCGTCGACCCTGCCTCTCCTTTCGGCAGAAATGGTGAATGGATTCTCATCATAGACAAGAGCTTCCGTAAGAAGTCTGTGCCAGAGATTACCCACATATCCCTCATGAACGGCAAGCTCAAACAGTTCAGATGCAGCCTCAATAAGTTCACCCTTATCCTCCGACGCTCTTTCCTGCTTTACTGTCATATCGTAAAGCTTTTCCGCAAGCCTGCCTTCTTTAGTATGTCTGTAGAATATCATTCTGCTCATTTGTATCCTGTCCCTGATCTCTAAAAAACTGATTGTTGCCTGTTCAATAATTTCCCAGTATTCTCATATTTCTTGCTTCTTCCCTGAGTCCGCAAAGTGCATTTTTAACGCTTTGATCATTGAGGTTTCCCTCAAAATCAAGGAAGAATCTGTATTCCCAATTACGACCCTCTATAGGTCTGCTTTCGATCTTGGTCATATTAAGATCATTATATATGAAATGCGAAAGCATGTGATAAAGGGTTCCGCTTTCATCGGGCACTTCAAAACAAAGACTTATCTTTTTCGCATCCCGTACAAATATCTTGCGATTACTGATAATGATAAAACGCGTGGTATTTGTTGAGGACATATTAATGCCCTTCTTGAGTATCTCAAGGCCATATACCGATGCCGCATGCTCTCCGGCGATAGCAGCCTGAGTGATATCCTTATCCTCCGCAACCTTTCTGGCCGCAAAGGCATTATTCTTCATGGATACCTGATCCCATTCCGGATGTTCTCTGAGAAAACGCTCCGACTGCATAAGAGACTGGGGATGGGAATAAACCGTCTTAATACTTTCTGCCGTAGCCCCCTTCGGTACCAGCAGACAATGTTCTATCTTTATCATCTGCTCTCCGACGATATAATGTTCGAATTCCGCAAGAAGATCATAGATCTCACTGACTATACCTGCGGTTGAATTCTCGATCGGAAGCACCGCATATTCGGCACTCCCCTCATCCAGAGCAAGCATGGCGGCTCTGAAAGAATCGATATGAAAGAAATCCGCATTTTCATCGAAAAAAACATGTGCGGCCTGTTCCGAATAGGATCCTTCAGCCCCCTGATATACGACCCGTGCTTTTTTATTAAGAGAATCCACCGGCATGAAAGGAAGGCTTCCGTGAGCATCCTTAGCAAGTCTGGCATACTGAAGCTTTCTGCTGGTACTCATCAGCTGTGAAAAGAGTTCCTGCACTCCCTGTCTGTATTCCGGTTCCTCAACCATTCCCGAGACAGTCCTTAATTTCTCATCTTCACGCTTCTTGTCATATACATTGCGGCCGCTCTCACGCTTACTTTCGGCTACAAGCTCGGCCAGGTGCATACGTTCTCTGTAAAGATCCACTATCTGTTTATCTACTCTGTCGAGATTCTTTCTTATTTCCGTCAGTTCCATTACTTTTCTTTCCGTTATCTATAAATTTATATTGCGATCACATTTTTTCCGAATTCTTCTCATCGCAATATTTGCATCTGTATACTTCTTTTTCCTGATCTGCCAGATAGAAAATATGAGGCAGTTCCTGCTCTATCGATGTGATACAGCGGGGATTCCTGCAATGCATTACATCCTTGAGTTCCTTAGGCAATACAAGAGGACGCTTCTCTAAGATCTCACCGTCTTTGACCACATTTACCGTAATGGTATGGTCAATGACTGCAAGGACATCGAGATTGAGCATGTTTATATCACATTCAACCTTGATGATATCTTTCTTGCCAAGCTTTCCGCTTCGTGCATTCTTTATGATAGCCACCATACAGTCAAGCTTGTCGAGTCCCAGATGATAATAGATCGACATTCCCTTTCCTGCGGGAATATGATCAAGTACAAAACCTTCTTCTATCTTTCCAACATTCAGCATGATCTTATCCTTTCTTTATTCTGCAAGTCCCAGCAATGTCATTATTAACGCCATACGTACATATACACCAAACTGCACCTGTTCGAAGTAAACCGCTCTCGGATCATCATCCACATCAACCGAGATCTCATTTACACGGGGCAGGGGATGGAGCACCAGCATATCCGGTCCCGCGAGAGCCATCTTTTCTTTGTTCAGCACGTAGAAATCCTTCAATCTCACATAATCTTCTTCGTTGAAGAATCTTTCTCTCTGAACCCTGGTCATATAGAGAAGATCCAGCTTGGGCAGACTCTCTTCAAGTCTCTCCACTTCTTCGAACTCCACATGCATCTCGTTCAACTTCTCACGGAGATAACTGGGGATCCTCAGTTCCTCCGGTGATATAAATATATATTTATTATCCGGATATCTAAGCATTGCATTTACAAGAGAATGCACCGTACGTCCGAATTTAAGATCGCCGCATATTCCTATGGTAAATCCGGAAAGCTTACCCTTAAGCGATCTGATAGTCATCATATCAGTAAGTGTCTGCGTAGGATGCTGATGTCCTCCGTCACCTGCATTGATCACAGGAATGCGGGATCTCTCAGCCGCAACCATTGGTGCGCCTTCCTTCGGATGACGCATTGCGCATATATCAGCGAAACAGGATATTACTCTTATGGTATCCGATACACTCTCACCCTTTGATGCGGATGATGATTTGGCATCAGAGAATCCGATAACCTGTCCGCCAAGATTGAGCATCGCCGTTTCAAATGAAAGCCTTGTTCTGGTACTGGGCTCGTAGAAGCAGGTTGCCAGCTTCTTTCTTTTACATACCTCGGCATACTTATCCGGGTTATTCTTTATATCTTCTGCCAGATCAAAGAGCTTATTCAGCTCTTCAACCGAGAAGTCCAACGGTGTCATAAGGTGTCTCAGAGTTTTTCCGTTTTTTCCTGTTTTCTGTTGCTGTTCCATGAGTACCTCCCTCATCCTTAGTAGTCTTATATGTTTGCTGCTTCAAGAAAAAGGGAGAAACAAAACTGTTTCTCCCTTGGTATCAACTGATAAAAAAGTGTAAATGACACTGTGTATTTCGTGTTTTCATCATGCTGTTGTAATGCATATATCCGTGCATCATCATCTCCTGTCAAAATACTCCTGTCACTTCAACCTATATTATCATACGGTGTCCTGTCTTTCAACAAAAAACAGGTCATTATGATCAAAAATTCCTCAACCGAAACCTATCACATCATTGACGGGTTTTGTTGATTTTTCAACACTTATGGCATGCAGAACCGGGCCAACTCCCTTATAATCAGAGAAATACTCTTTAACAAGCTTTGCCTTAACTCTGACCCAGTCTCTCTCATTTAACTTATCCACGCCATCATACTTGCAGGCATATCCCAAAAACTGCATATCTTCCGCGCAGCATGTCATGGCCATACGTCCCGGAACAAAGTATCCCTTTTCGAACTTATCGGGCTTAAGAACGATCGCATCAAATTCAAGGATAGTATCCTTATATCTCTCCGCATGTTCCATTGTATCGATATACCATATTCCGTATGTCTTTTCATCGAGAAAGATCTTATCCGCTTTCAGATCATAGGGAAGATCCTCTTCAAATATCTCATTTATCTCGCCCTTTGCATCTTCAAATATGACATCAGCCGAACCGTTCACCGCCTTGATATTGCGTCTGAATGACGCAAGGCTGTCCCTTACATTATCACATCTGTTGAATATGATGAGCTCGGACTTCTTTATCATCTCGGCGACTAAGGACTTCATATTTCCATAGTACGTAGAGAATGTTGAGGCATCGATACAGGTGATCTGCTGTTCCAGATTCCAGTGGAAAGGCATTGTGAAATCCTTCATATTCCACATGCCGTTATATTCAATGATGATACGCTCGGGATCCACTTCCTTCTCAAGCGCTATCAGTTTTTCATTGGTAAAGTCCTCTTCATCCTCGATGATCTTAACCACTGTATTAGAGGCCTTCAGGACTCTGCTGTCATATTCCTCTTCACCCTCTTCACAGAGTATGAGGAGAGTCTTTCCCTTTATCTGGAAATAAGGCTGCGCCAGCGTAAATTTAATAAACTGCGTCTTCCCGCTTTCAAGAAATCCGTTGATTACGTATACCGGTTTCATATTCCTGATCCCTTTCCGATCTGTCATTTACCAAAAAGCTCTGCGAGCTCATCTTCATTGAGCTTTGATCCGATCACGCAAAACTTGCCTGTAGGCTGGGGTATACCTTCGCGCACACTGCTCTCTCCGGGAACATAATCAAAATATATCCATGTTCCGTCCTGGGAAGGAACCATGCCCTTGGCACGGAGAACCGTTCCGTAAGTAACAGCATCAACTAACTTTGCAAGAGCAGCTTCTATCTCTTCCTTTGTATACTTTGAAGCAGTCTCCATTCCCCAGCTTCCGAAGACTTCATCGGCATGATGGTGGTGGTGATGCTCATGATCGTGATGGTGATGACACTCATGATCATCGTCATCGTCGTCATGGTGATGGTGATGGTGACAGCATTCATGATCATCGTCGTCATCATCGTCATGGTGGTGATGGTGGCAGCACTCATGATCTTCATCATCATGGTCGTGATGGTGATGACATTCACACTCTTCCTCATCATGTCCGTACTTCTCTATAACTTCTCCGAGAAGGGTATCCATGAGATCAACACCCTCCATGGTATCCTTTATATCGCTTCCCTTGAGCTGATCCCAGGGAGTAGTGATGATGGTTGCCTTGGAATTATGCTCTTTTAAGATCTCAAGAGTCTTCTGAAGTTTCTCGTCAGAGATATCTCCCGTACGGCTTAAGATGATGGTTCCCGCATTTTCAACCTGATTGGAGAAGAATTCTCCGAAGTTCTTTACGTAAAGCTTAGCCTTGTTGGCATCAACAACCGTTATGGCAGAATTAAGCTTTGCATCTTCTCCGAGATCCGCAAGCTCTACCGCACGTACAACATCCGAAAGCTTACCTACGCCTGAAGGCTCGATAACGATACGCTCCGGATGAAATTTTTCCATTACTTCCTTCAGCGCCGTTCCGAAGTCTCCCACAAGAGAGCAGCAGATACAGCCTGAATTCATCTCGGTTATCTGTACCCCGGCATCCTGAAGAAATCCGCCGTCTATACCGATCTCACCGAATTCATTCTCGATAAGAACAACCTGTTCTCCGTTCCATGCTTCCTTTAACAGCTTTTTGATCAGAGTAGTCTTGCCTGCTCCCAAAAATCCTGAGATTACATCGATCTTTGTCATTATCCTATACTTCCTTTCCATAATATCTACAGAAATCATCAATAACTCTTTACGTTCAATTGTATTTTACTCTTGCTGTCAAGCACAGTGAAAAAAGAAGGCATCTCACATTTTCCATGTGTGACGCCCCCTCTTAGCATTTTATCCTTAAACTGCCTTACCGCAGCACTTCTTGTATTTCTTTCCGCTTCCGCAGGGACAGGGATCGTTGGGATATATCTTCTTGGGCTTCTTAACGGTTCCCATCTCTCGTGCCTCTCGGATAAGGGATGCCTGTCTGTCAGCATCGAAGATAGCATTCCACTGAGGAAGCTTGTAGAGCCAGTCAGCTCTTGCATCAACCATGTTCTTAAAAAGCATCTCCTTATCGAAAGCAAGAGATACTTCTGTATCTTCTTCCATGGTCTCGATAGGGTTGGGTGCCTTTAAGCTTTCCTGGATACCATCAAGAAATGCTGTCATATACATTACTGTAAGGTTGTATTTCTCAGCGAGTTCCTTAACGGTTCCCTTTACTTCTTCGTCAGGGTTCTCAAGAAGCTCTGCATAAACTCGCTTCTCTTCCTTGAAATAATCATCCCACATACGCTTTAAAGAATCTTTGCTGTAGTTCTGTGTGTCGTATGCTTTTTTGCGCCATTCATCAAGAAGTGCCATTTGTTAAGTCTCCTTTTCTTTAATACATCACAGACAGAGCTTTGCAACTGTCTGATTGATAACTTTGCCGTCAGCTTTGCCCTTAAGCTCAGCCATTACCGTCTTCATGATCATGCCCTTATTCTTAGTGGCGATCAGGTCCGCATATTTTTCCTTAAGGATAGCTTCAACCTCTTCCGCACTCATAAGCTTCGGTGCATAAGCACTTATCACATCATAACGGAATTTATACTCTGCCATCAACTCCGTGCGCTCTGCGGGGCATCCGTCGATCTGTTCCTGAACGGTCTTGAGCTCCTTGAGTATCACGCGATCCACAAGATCCTCAGCTATGTCTTCTCTGTGTCCCTCGTCGATAGCCGTTTTCTTAACTGCGGATATAACCGATGAGATAGCATCCTTTCTGGGCTTATCATGGTCCTTCATTGCCGCTATCATATCTTTCTGCAACTGTTCTAATTGCATTTCTTCCTCCTTACTTCACCTCACCGCTCACGTCGCTGATGGTTATGGTGATCATTCCGTTTTCCTGACGGAAATCAAATGTATTCTTATCTTCCAGCAGTTCCACCGGAACAAGCAGCTCTATGCCGCTTCCTGTGGTTATCTTCTGCTTTTTTGCCAAAGATCTGCGGGTTTTGGGGCTCACATATACCGGTGTGTCCTTTACTTCCATCTCTTCGGATTTCTGTTCACAGATTTCCAGAGCTTTCCTGTTATCGGAAAAAACCTGCTCCCTTATACGCTTCGGATTGATCTCTCCCTCTTCCTTGGCAGTATCCGCAACAGCTTTACGGTATTCAAATATCTTCTTGGGAGCATCGTCTTCGTAGCACTCCCTGATGGTGTCGGTAACCACATCCTGGATTATCTTGACCGCTTCCTTCTCGGATTTTTTCAGATCCAGATGAAGTATACGGCTCGCCATGTAATTGACATTCTCATCGCCTATCAGGCATTTCGAATCCGACATCCATACACGCTGTTCCAATATATTAATAAAGAAATAGTCATATTCCTTCTGAGTATGTGAAGGGAGGAGCCTTGCATCCTTCTTAAGCACCAGCTCACCCGCATCGTCCTTTCCGCAGGCAAGGCGTGTCTGGTAATTGAGCTTGAAAAATGCTATTACCGGTTGCTCGTCCACAGTAGCATATACGAACAGTCCGCTTCCCGCGCTCAGTCCGTAAGCCTCTTTTAACAGATCGTGCATCTCATCCGTTACCACATCCACGAATGCATCAAAAGATTCCGGAGAATCGGGAACAATGGTGGCAAGAAAGGAATCATCCTTAAAACGAGCCTTTTTAGCTGATATATTATCGTAGTTATAAGCTATCAGCTGCATTATGTATTCATAAATCTCGCCATCCGGATCAAGCTTGTATTCATTATAGTCGACATACTGCGCAGCAGCATCTATCGAGCTTATAAAGCACCTTTCCGGCTGGATCTTTGACCTGTTCATAACACCACTCCCGTGAATTTCTGTCCGAATTATTATAATTAGTTCCCTTTCGGCATGTCAAGCACGCCGAAAATGTCCTGCGTAAAAACTCGTTGACTTTTAAATCTTCTTATGCTATTGTAGTCAACGTACGCTTAATGCGTGATGTGCGTGTAGCTCAGCTGGATAGAGCGTCTGGCTACGGACCAGAAGGTCGTGGGTTCGAATCCTGTCACGCACATATATGCCGGTCTCATACGAGACCGGTTTTTTTATTTCAAAAATCTTACGGAGCAGCATGGTGCTCTCCTGCTTTCGATACATTCCGCCGGATTCTATGTCTTTTCTACGGATTTCAACACATCCCACGGGAATGCCTGCCTGTTTTCATGTGCCGTCAAAAAAGTGATATAATCCTAATATCCGTAGTCAGGATCTGTAACAATTATTATTTGGAAATGAAGACAACTCTCAGCCAAAAAAAGATCAAGCTTAT
>Ga0256407_10009645_pt1 | contig 13767 bp, 21 predicted proteins | sample RumenRJG_04DNA_FD_193489 | JGI IMG/M metagenome (GOLD analysis project Ga0256407, IMG submission 193489) | Bovine rumen microbial communities from Lethbridge, Alberta, Canada - RJG_04 | ecosystem: Host-associated > Mammals > Digestive system > Stomach > Rumen | place: Canada: Alberta... | reverse complement strand
CTTCAACTTTGACCAGGATGAGATGATGCGTGCCATCATTAACAACAATAACAAAGAACTCAATGCCGTCCGACGAGCCTTTGAGGCCCTACAACTGGCGGCCTAAATCACTTGCGAAACTTAAATTCGTTAACAATAAATGGTAATCCTATTTTTTCATCAGGGACATGCCTTCATGCCACGCCGTTCCGATCTTCTCGCCGATGGCATAATAGCCATTCCGCATCTGGTCGAACGCGAAGGCGTTCAATTTGCCGGCATCGATCTTTCCCTTCTCGTCGAGGACCTTCTCATCGGCCAGGACATTGACGATCTCGCCCAGGACGCGGAGTCCGTAGGGCTGGTCCTGGAATTCCACCACCTTGCACTCGAGCGTGACAGGATAGTCGGTGACAACCGGCGCATCGACATTCTCACTCCTGGCGGCATGCAGGCCGCTCACGGCGAACTTGTCCGGATACTTGTTCCCGCTGGCGGTACCCAGGTAATCGGACTCCTTCAGGGTATCGGTCCCGGGGATGGAGAGGGTGAAAGCCATGCGGTTTCGCAGGTTTTTCACCGTCTTGTGGGCGGCTTCGAGATTCAAGGCCACCATCTTCGTATCGACAATCCCGCCCCAGGCCATCATCATCACGTCCACGGTATCGTCCTCGTTGTAGGTGCCGATCATATAGGTCGGCATCGGGAAAAGATAAGGTTTTGCTCCTAAAGATTTCATAATTTATGATAGTTTTTGGATTCCTGAAATACAAAGATAACCATAAAGCGGGACAAGACGCTCCCCACGAACGAAAAATAATGCTAACTTTGTATGTATTTTGAAAAACTCAGACCAAGCTTATCAAGCATGATGATGAACATGAACAGCTTCATTAAAACCTTCTGCATGGGCCTTTGCATTTGTGCCATTTCCTGTGGCACTCCTTCTCAGAAAACAGCCGACACTGCATTTACAGACGGCGTGGCCGATGCGCTCGCGAACGGCGGACAGATGGACCTGGACCAGCTGCAGTGGACCCGGGAACCGGCGGCCTGTGAAATCAAGGACGGCACGATCTCCATCACGACCGCTCCGCATACCGACCTCTGGCAACGGACCTACTATCATTTCCGGAACGACAATGCACCGGTGCTGCAGATGAAGACCCGGGAGAAATACTTCAGTTTCGTGGTGAAGACCGACTTTACGCAAAGTCACCAGCGCTTCGACCAGTGCGGCATCGTGATGTATCTGGACAGCGAGAACTGGCTCAAGGGTTCCGTCGAGTTCGAAAACGAGGAATTCCAGCATCTGGGCAGCGTAGCTACCAACAACGGCTACTCCGACTGGGCCACAACGGCCATTCCCGCCGATGTCAAGACCATGTGGTATCGTTTCTCCCGCCGGGCCGATGACTACTGCATCGAGTGCTCGACGGACGGCGTCAACTTCAGCCAGATGCGCATCTGCCACATGTATGCCGGCGGCGACGAGATTTCTTTCGGCATTTACGCCTGTTCTCCGGAAGAATCCTCTTTCACGGCGGTATTCTCCGACCTGAGGATTACCGAGTGCATGTGGAAGGCCCACGACGGACAGCAACCGGATGCGTGATTGTCCGGGAGCGTCCTAGAATCCAAGCTGTTCCAGGAAGTGGCCCAGGATAGACGGTTTGCATAACAGCGGGAACACCAGGCCATAGACGGCGCCCCAAAAGTGCGCGGTATGGCCGATGTTGTCCATGTTCCGCTTGGCCATGTACCAGCAGTAGAGCAGGTACAGCGGAGCAAAGATATAGCCCGGAACGGGGATGGGAATCATGAAGATGTAGATGCCCATCTTGGGTTCGAACAGGATCGAGGTGAACAGGATCGCCGAAACGGCGCCGGAAGCTCCGACAGCGTTGTAATGATAGTCGTCCCTGTATTTCAGCAAGTCACCTACGGTCGAAACCGCAATGGCGCTCACATACAGGACGGCAAAAAGGATGGCTCCCGCCGTTGCGCCGAATGCGGCCGCAAAGTACTGCTCTACCACCGGTCCGAAGAAATACAGCGTGAGCATGTTGAAGATCAGATGCCCCCAACCGCTGTGGACAAATCCATAGGAAAGCAGCCGGTGCCACTGCTTCCTGTGCCATACCTGGTAGGCGTTGAATACCCACGAATGGACATTCAACGTCCCCGTAAAGCATAAGATGCTTACCCCTGCGGTAATCAGAATGATGATCAGTGTTATCATACCATACAAATTTACAATAAATTATGGTATGATGGAAGCTCATCCCGGGACGATTTCAGCATTCACGATAATTCTTTCGGAAGAATTGATAACAAGTCTTCCGGAGAATCTGCCGAACTTTGCATCAGTTAAATGACAATGACTATGGCAAAGACACTGATCGCTTTCTACTCCCGTCGCGGAGAAAACTGGGTGGACGGCAGCGTCCGTTTCCTGCCCAAAGGGAATAATGAGGTTATCGTCGAGAAGATCAAGGCTGAGCTTCCGGAGGCCGATGTCTTCCGGATCGACACGGTGAAGAAATACTCCGATGACTATATGGTCTGTATCGAGGAGGCCAAGCAGGAACTCCGCGCCAAAGCCCGTCCTGAACTGACTGCCAAGGTGGAGGACATGGACCAGTATGACACCATCATCCTGGGCTATCCCAATTGGTGGGGCGTGCCTCCGATGGCCGTTTTCACCTTCCTGGAGAGCTATGATTTCTCCGGCAAGAAAATCGTTCCTTTCTGCTCCCATGAGGGCAGCGGCCTGGGCGGAAGCATCCGTCAGATCAAGATGGCCGTTCCCGATGCCAACCTTACCGCAGGTGTCGCCATACACGGCGCCGCTGCATCCCACTGTGACCGTGAAGTGAATCTTATTCTTACCCAAGCAAAATGAAACGCATCATCCTTACCGCCATCCTTGCCCTGGCAGCACTGACTGCATCGGCCCAGACGCTGGTCGTCTATTATTCCCGCACCGGACAGAATTATACCTCCGACGGCATTGTCAACCTGAAGGTCGGCAACACCGCCAAGGTCGCGCAGCAGATCCAGAAACTCACCGGGGCCGACATTTTCCAACTGGAGACCGTCCGGGAGTACGCCGCTGATTACTATGCCTGTACGCAGGAAGCCAAGGAAGAACTGAATGCCAATGCCCGTCCGGCGCTGAAGGCCGATATCGATATTTCCAAGTATGACACGATCTACCTGGGCTGGCCCTGCTGGTGGGGGACTTACCCCATGTGCGTCGCGACTTTCCTGGAGGCCCATGACTGGACAGGCAAAACCGTGATCCCGTTCACTACCCATGAAGGCAGTGGCTTCGGGCGCAGCATCCGCGACCTGAAGGCGGTCATCCCCGCCGCAAAGATCCGGAAAGGACTCTCCATCCAGGGCTCCAAGGTCAATACTGCCGGAAAGCAGATTGAGGACTTCGTAAAGGGAAACAATTGAATGACCGGACGCCGTCAACCCAGGGTGTCCGCCTACTAGAAATTTTGATAAGCCGGGAATCTTCCGTATCTTCGTGGATATGGAAGATTTTTTGATATACAACACCTTGGGGGACGGGAAATATCCGGACTCCTTTAAGGAGAACTATCACTGTCACATCCTCTGCCGCAGCGGAGAGATGCAGTTCGATGCCGTAGGTGAATCTTTCACGGCCGGCCCCGGAGACCTGGTTATCTGGCAGATGACCACGGCTGTTTCCAACGTGCGGTATTCGGCGGATTTCGATGCCGATTTCGTCCTCATTTCCAATCCCTTCCTGAATCTGTACAACCCGGAGCAGGTGTGGGCGACCAAGGGCTACGTGTATATCAAGAGCCATCCCGTATTCCATTTGGAAAACGATGAATGGGATGTCATCGAGGCCGATTTTGAACAGTTCCGCCATCGGATCCACTCCCACTTCCATCTCTTTTATGATGACAAAGTGGGGCGTGTTTTCCAACTGTTGCTGATGGACATGTGGGGAATCTATTCCCGGGAAATGGAGAAGATGGACACGGACGAGACATCGGCCCGGATCTTTATGAGATTCCTGTACCTGGTGCAGCAGCATTGCCGGGAGGAGCGGGAAGTGGCCTGGTATGCCGACAAGCTTTGCGTCACGCCCAAGTATTTATCGGCCGTCTGCCAGAAGATGACGGGGAAAAGCGGATCCTACTGGATCGAGTACTACACCCTCCACGAAATCCTTCTCCTGCTGAACAATCCGGACCTGACACTCACGGAGGTGACCGACAGGATGAATTTCCCAGCCCCGCCGATGCTTACCCGCTATTTTAAGAGGATAACGGGGATCACACCGTCCGAATACAGGGCTGGGAAATAAGTCAACGCAGCTTTTGCGTTGTCGTGTTCTATCATGTCTCTTGCCTCAGTTTTTCGATATACCGTCAATCCTCAGGATCGCCCCGTCGGGCAGACCTCGGAGCAGCGGGTCCACTCGGGCCGGCAGTAACCGCGCTCGTAGGACATCTCGGGCTGCATGAAATGCTTCAGGTCCGTGGAAGGGCGCAGCACCTGGTTCGGGCATTCCGCCACGCACAGCTGGCAGGCCGTGCAGTGACTGTACATGTTCTTGTCGCTGATGGAACCGGGAGGGGTGATGTGCGTCTTCCTTTCCGGGACTTTCTTGTCCAGAATGTCTGCAAGGCCGCCATCGACCTTCTTCTCCTGCGCCTTGAGGGCAGCCGTTCCTACGGCCAGCGCCGCGCCGGTCACGAACGCGCGTCTGCCTTCGTCCTCAATTTTGGCCTTATTTGAGGATGAAACCGAACTTTTGGCCTTTCCGTCCTCATTTTGGGCCGTTTTTGAGGATGAGCCCCACGCATACTGGTAATGCAGCGCCCCGAACTTGCAGGTGTCGATGCAGGCGGCCTTGCAGGCATGCTCGCACTGCTTGCAGTTCTTGCACTTCTCCGTGTCGATGACCGGGCGGAACATGGCGAAGCGGGAGAAGAAGCTCAGCGTGGTTCCCACCGGGCAGATGGTGTTGCAGTACGTACGTCCGTTCTTCCAGGCCAGGATGACCACGACGACGAGCGTGACAATGGCGACGAGGAAGGTCGGGAGACCAGGCGCTGTACGGGGCGAGCAGGGCGACGAGCGCCTGCACGCCTGCGATGAGGGCGACGACGAAGAGCACCCAAACGCCGTAGCGCAGCCACTTCACTTCGGGACTGTAGGAATACGGAAGGCGCTTTTTCGCCTTCCTGTTCCGGGCGACATGGAGATGGGCCCAATTCAACGCTCCTGACCTCCTGGGACCTCGGTCTCGGAATCGGAATTCTGCTTGGTGGCTTGCTCACCGAGCACATCAGTTATCGTTTTGCCTTCTGGACCATCGCTGCAATCCATGCCCTGGGTGCATTGTTTTTCACCATTACCAGGGCTGACTACCTCAGGCGTGTAGGAAGAGAGTAACCTACCTTCTATCGTATCTCTATTCCCCGGGCTCGATCCCGTACCGGCCGCACACTTCCGCCAGTTTCTCCGTGAAGCGTTTCTCGGAGGGTTTCCCGTCGGTGACATACAGGAGCATGTCCCGGACTGCCTCCCGGTGGCCGGACAGCAGGTGAAAGGCAACCACGCAGCAGCCATGGGAGTAATGCCGCTCCTGCATGGCGGCGAAGAGGGCCTGTTCCGAATGGGTCATGCTATCTCCAACCCATGAACATCCTGGTGGTCTCGCCGTCGTGGTGGTCGAAGAAAAGGCTCTTGCCGGTATCCAACGTGGCGATCCGCTCCATGTCCTGCTCCGTCAGTTCGAAGTCGAAGATGTCGATGTTCTGCTCCATCCTTTCCCTGTGGGTGGACTTCGGGATGATGATGGCTCCCCGCTGGATCAGCCAGCGAAGGGCAACCTGCGGGATGGTCTTGCCATACTGCGCGCCGACCTCAGCGAGAAGCGGCTGGGTGAAGAAACCGTTGCGTCCTTCGGCCAGCGGGCCCCAGGACATGATGCGGCAGCCGAATTCCTCCATGGTCTTCTGGGGGCTGGTCTGCTGGTCGAAGACGTGCATCTCGACCTGGTTCACCATCGGGGGAATCTCCACGTTGGAGGCGAGGTCGATGAAATGGTCCGGGTAGAAATTGGACACGCCGATAGCGCGGAGCTTTCCCTCTTTATAGGCCTCCTCCAGGGCACGGTAGGCGCCGTAGCGGTCGCAGAACGGCTGATGGAGCAGCATCAGGTCGATATGGTCGGTGCGGAGCTTCCGGAGGCTCTCGTCGATGGACGCCCGGGCCTTCTCATAACCGTAGTTGGAGATCCATACCTTCGACACCAGGAAGACCTCATCCCGTCTGAGGCCGCTCTTCGCGACGGCTGCGCCCACGCCTTCCTCATTGGCATAGGCCTGGGCCGTGTCGATCATCCTATAGCCGACTTCCAGCGCGTCGGAAACGCATCTCTCACATTCCGAAGGTGAGACCTGGTAGACGCCGTAGCCCATCTGGGGCATCCGGACGCCGTTTCTGAGTTCAATCGTATTCATTTCTCTATGGTTTATCGTTGCTGTCTCAGTGCGTAGCTTTCAGATATTGCAGGTCGCCGTACCAGTAGGAGGCGGTGCAGCCGCCGTCTGCAAGGATGTCGGTCCCGGAGATGAAGCGGCTCCTACTTGACAGGAGGAACTCCGCCAGGTCCCCGATCTCGTCCGGGGTGCCGGCCCTTCCGGCAGGCATGCCCTTGATCATGTCCAGGTAGCCTTGGGCCCTCGGGCCGTGGAGCTCGTCATTGGCGAGCGGGGTGATGATGATGCCGGGGCTGATGCTGTTGATGGTCGCGCCGCGCTTGCCCCATTTGCAGGCTTCCCCCGCGACCCGGAGCACATTGCAGCGCTTGGAGTACTGGTAGGCCTTCAGCGTGTCAGTGATGGACTGAATGAAGGGAAGATGAAGGAGCTCTTCAACCGGGGCGGTGGCAAGGGCTTCATTCTCCTCAAGGCTCAGGGCCGGGAGCCGGTGACCGGACTGGGAAGAGATGACCACTCCGGATCCGCCCTCGGCGATCACCTTGCCGAACTCCTCCAGCAGCACGGAGGTGCCGTAGAGGTCCACCTGGAGGATCTTTTCCACAGGAGCCTGGGAAGGGGAGACTCCGGCTGCGCCAATGAGGCACTTCACCGGGCCGAGGGAGGTGGCGAACCTCACCAGCTCCAGGATGTCTTCCTTGCTGCCAAGGTCGGTCCGGATGGTGCGGGTCTCGAAGCCCGCATCCTCCATGATCTTTGCAGCGCGCTCAGCGTTTTCGATGCTGTAATCGGCCAGGACCGTGATCCGTCCTGCGCCTACCCTTCTTGCGATGGCCATGCCGATGGAACCGGCACCGACCAGTACGGATACTTCTTTTATCATGATTTACAGTGTCTTGATGACTTTTGCGGGCACTCCGGCTACGACCGTACGCGGAGGGACGTCCTTGGTGACGACGGCGCCGCTCGCGACGATGGCCCCTTCGCCGATGGTCACGCCCGGCATCACGCTCACGCGAGAACCCAGCCAGGCGTTCCTGCAGATGTGGATCTCTTTGGTCTGAATGACACGGATATCGTCCGGATCATGATTGACGGTGAAAAGGCCAACCTCCGGTCCCATCATCACGCCGTCGTCGATGGTGATGGTTCCCACGGACATCACCGTCAGGCCGTGGTTGGCGAAGACATTCTCACCCAGGAAAAGGCGGCAACCGAGATCGACCTGGAAGGGCGGAGTGAGGAAAGTGCTGGGCCTGAGGGGGCCGAGCAGTTCTTCCTCCAACTTTACAATCTCCTCGCGCTCGTCCGGGTCCGTCTGAGCGATTTTCCAGCAGATATGCCGGCAACGTTTCATCTCGCTGTGAACTTGTTCCACATAATCAGGGTCGAGGATATGATAAGGCTTTCCCGCCCTCAGTTCTTCGAATACATTCTTTTCCATATCAATAGGTCGATACTTTTGTCCATGTTATCTTCCACAGCCCGCCGATGCGCTCGAGTTTCGAGTCCATCTGCAGCGGCCAGGTATGGCGCCCACCACCATAGACGGCAGCGTTCACCCGGCTGCGCCCGATGAGGCGGGCCTTGTCACCGTCAACGGTAATGTCGATGGAATCGGTCTGGGCGCTGTAATAGTTCAGCACACCGGACGCGATCTCGCGGAGGTACTCCGCTTTCGACTGCCTGTGTCCGGTCATGTGCACGAGGACGCTGTCATCGGAAAGGAGGCCGCCCAGAGATATGGTGTCCTTGGCGATCATGTATTGGAGCATGTCTTCGTAGAGACGGACGATTTGTTCTTTGTCAGTCATAACGTTATCGGTTTTTTTGCCCTGCGCCGCCGCCACGAGGGTGGAGAGCATCACGAGCATAATGGTCAAATAGTGTTTCACGATGCAAAGGTAGGGATTCACGACCGTAGCACCGTAAGCGATATTTCGGTTTGTCTTATCATTATTTCTGAAAAAGGGAAAGGGCGCCGCCGATGGTGGGGACGCCCTTTCTCAGAATCAGGTTTCAGCGACTATGTGTTATCGGATACTCTTTCCCATCTCGTAAGCCTCGTTGAAAGCAGGCAGGTCCTTGACCTCACCCTTCTTGTCAGCGCCGCCGCCATAGACACGGCCGCAGCGACGGATGTCCTTGAAACAGTCGGCGAACCCGTCGAAGACATCGAAGGCACGGTCCAGCTGCCTGCGGTCATCGTCCTGGGCGGTGACCATGTAGTAGAAGTCCTTGTCCTTCATCTTGTCATAAAGAGGATTCATACGGTCCAGGAACACCTTCATCTGGCCGCAGACGGAGTAGTAATAGACCGGGCAGGAGAAGCACACGGCATCGGCTTCCATCATCTTCGGAAGCAGGCTGTTGGCATCGTCCTTTTGGAAACACTCACCTTTCTTCAGGCAGACAAGGCATCCCTTGCAGTAGTTCAGCTTCTTGTCACGGAGATAGACGATCTCCACCTCGTTCCCGCTCTCCTCGGCACCTTTGGCGAACTGACGGGCCAGCAGGTCGGAATTGCCGTCTTTGCGGGGACTGCCCGCGATGATCAAGACTTTCTTCATACGTTTAAGTGGTTTATCGGTACAAATTTACGAAAAAGCCGCCAAAAGACGATTCTCAGTCCAGCGCGTAATCCAGCCGCATGACCTTCACCGGACGCTCGTCACCCCGGTACAGGTGGCTGCACCAGTTGATTTCCCCGGTGTCGCGAAAGCCGCATTTCTCCATCACGCGTCCGGAGGCGGGATTGTCCACGAAGAAATCGCTCCAGAGGACCTGGAAGCCCTTCACATTGAAACACCAGGCAACCATCGCGCGGAGCGCCTCGGTGCATAGTCCCTGGTTCCAGTACGGCCTCGCGATCCAGTAACCCAACTCCGCATCTTCCTCGCCGATGTCGATATTGCTCTCCCCAAAGGCATAATACCCCATGCACCCGACCGGCTCGCCGGTCTCCTTCAGTTCCAGGGCCCAAGTATGGCCGTTGGAGAAGATATCCCGGATAACTGACAGGCTCTCTTCTACGCTCCTGTGCGGCGGCCACCCGGCACGCGGGCCTACCTCCGGGTCGCTGGCGTACTTGAAGAGGGCCTCCGCATCGGAATCCCTCCAGGGCCTGAAACGAAGCCTTGGTGTTTCCAGGAAGATATCTCCGGCCGTATTTCCTATCATGGTTGAAGCAGGTTGAATAAGCATCCGGATCAGTCCGCCGGACTTGAGAAGACTTCCGGATGGGACATGATGTAAGTCATTTTGATGTGGGAAATGCCGTCCAGCATGAATGGATCGGAAGACTGGCGGAACCCCACCTGCTCGTAGAAACCCTTCGCATACTCCTGGGCCTCGATGTCAATCACGGTCGCGCCGAAATACTCCTTCGCGGCCTTGATCCCTTCGAGCATGATACGCTTGCCGTATCCCATGCCCCGCTCGGTCGTGATGACGCGGCCGATCGACACCTCGCTCATGTGCGTCCCAGCGGGACAGACCCGGCAGAGGGCAACTACCTTTTCATCCTTGCAAAGCCAAAGATGGATGGACTTCTGGTCATCGTTATCGAGGTCCTGATATACGCAGTTCTGCTCCACGACGAAGACCTCACTGCGGATCCTCAAGAGTTCGTAAAGTTCGTCTGAAGTCAGTTCCTGGAAGGACTTTTTATGTAGAACCAGTTCCATCAATACCTTCGGCAAGATTCTGTTGCGCGGCTGCAAACATACGAAAAATGACTGAATTTGCCAATCGGAGCAATCCATTTCAGTTGCTCGATGCTGCGATGCTGGCTGAAGAGCTTCAGGTCGGGAACCTTCTCCTGTATCACACCGAGGATCTAACGCTCGATACGAGGAAAGAACGTTATACCATGGAAGCGAAGACTCGTTTCATGGGGAAGGTCTGGGTACCGGAAGATCTGGAGCGGATCGATCTATAATGAGCAATCAGAGGAAGAGTATCCCTTTCTTTTCGAACCACACAACAATACGGTCAGTGCCGCGGATGAGCTCCTGGTCATCTTGCAAAGGGTCAGCGACCGTGTCTGCGTGTTCGGACTAACTTAAATTCGAATGCAGTCATGGCTTGGTCTGTTTAGGTCCCCAGACGAACATGCCTTCCGCCTGGGCGCACTGACGAACCAGCTCCCAGAGAATGTGGCAACGAGTTTTTCGTCTTATTTTCTGCGAAAGTGTTAACCGGTTCACGTTCGATATCAAGCTAAAAGCAAAGTCTTGTGTTTGAGCCAAGGTGTATTATGCAACCTGAATAGCTTCATTTTTATCGTGAGGGGGTCAAGATGCCCCCCTCACGGCTTGCATCGGTCGCAACAATTCGCTAATTTTGTAGAAATGAATTGAATATGAGCACTACGCAGGAGTTGAAAATATTTGATGATAAACACATCCGCACCTTCTGGGATGACAAGGATGAGAAGTGGTTGTTCTGCATAAACGATATTGTTGCGGCATTGACCGATTCTCCTGATCCGGCGGATTATTTCAAAACACGTCGTAAACGTGACAAAGACCTGGATGATTTTGTGAGAGGGTCAAAATGTCCCACTCACAGTTTCGTCTCGACCGATGGGAAGCTGCATGCTGTAAGATGCATGGATTTGCAAGGCATTTTCCGCATTATCCAGTCCATTCCCTCCAAGAAGGCAGAGCCATTTAAGCGGTGGCTCGCACTCGTTGGTGCGGAGCGAATCCACCAAATGCAGGATCCAGAATTGGGAATCCAGCAGTCCTTGCAGGACTACAAGCGTTTCAAAGGCCTTAAGCAGGAAAACCTTCGTGACAATATGACCAACGAGGAACTGGTGATGAACATGCTGGCAGAACTCACTACCAGCAATATCACCAAAGAAGAACACCCGGAAACAATGTCTGAGCATGCCAGCGTTGCGAAGCGAGGTGGTTCTGTTGCTAAGGTGGCCCGGGATGCTTTCGAGAAGCAGACCGGCAAGAAAGTCGTCAGTTCTATGAGTATGAAAAGATTCATAGATTCTCAGCAGCCTCAATTGGATCTTGGTGAAGATGAAAAAGAAATTTGACCGTTCTTGTTCTATTTATCAATCAAGAATTTATGGCTTGCAATTCAGACTTCGTTCAATACATCATTGACCAATGTTCCGGCGCCGGGGAGATTGCTGTGAAGAAGATGATGGGGGACTACTGCGTCTATTGTGACGGCGTTCTCTTCGGCCTTATCTGCGACAATAACTTCTATCTCAAGGTAACGGAATCTTGCAGGCCCTTACTGAAGGAAGTCATATTGAGACCTCCCTACGATGGGGCGAAGGACTATTTCTACATCAGCGATGTGGATGACCGGGAGTACTTAACATCGCTAATCAAAGTCACGATTACGGCTCTTCCTAAGCCGAAAGCGAAAAAGAATCCGCTCAAGTAAATTCCCATTTTTCAGTCTGAACATCGATGACGATTACCCTTCATACATGGAGCACATCTGACAAGCCGGCGCTGATGGCGCTGTGCAATGCCGTGGACAGGACTTTCCTGTCGGACCGGCTACCACATCCATACACTGAGGCGGATGCCGATTGGTGGCTTGGGATGGTGGCGGAGAATGACAGAAAGGAGGGTATCTGGCGCTCCATTTGGGCCGATGGCGAATTCGTCGGCAGCATTTCCGTTGAGCGGAAGGCCGAGGATGACAAGGTAGTCGGTGAAATCGGTTATATGATACTGACTCCGTTCTGGGCTCAAGGGATCGGTACAGAGGCAGTAAGGCAGGTCTGCGGAATCGCATTTCAGGAATTGGAACTTGACAGGATTATTGGCCATGTGTTCCCAGAGAACGTGGCGTCAGTGCGGGTGCTGGAGAAAAACGGCTTCCGGCTGGAAGAAACAATTGTAGAAAAAGTGATTAAAAGCGGAATGGTGCGGGATGTGAAGCTGTATCGGAAAGGCAACTTCTTTTAAACCATCGTATTCCCTATTGTTGTCAGAGCATCGGTAAAAAGCAACAACTTGTTTCTTGACACGTATTTTCAGACATTGTAACTTTGCTCCATCAACCAAGACGATAAGACAATGGAAGTAAAAGACATCTTACGGAATCTGCGCGAAAAGAACCACCTGACTCAGGAACAGATGGCCGAGCGTATCGGCGTTACCAGACAGGCTGTAAGCCGTTGGGAGACCGGCATGACGCAGCCCAATCCAGAGTTGCTCAAAGTATTGTCCCGAGAATTCGGAGTATCAATCAATACGCTTTTGGGCTCGCCCCGGACGCTTTACTGTCAGTGCTGCGGAATGCCGCTATCGGATGATGCGATGATCAGCCGTGAAGCGGACGGTTGTCTCAATGAAGATTATTGCAAATGGTGCTATGCTGATGGCAAGTTCGCATACAAGAGCAAGGAATCCCTGCTGGACTTCCTGGTCGATCACATGCCGAATCCGGAGAACCAACCGGAAAGTGAGCGGCGGGCACTATATGACACCCACTTGTCCCAGTTGAAACACTGGAGATAGAGGAGTACATGGCTTCATCTCTGCAAGTTTTCGTAACTTATTGACTGATAAATCAGAGGAATTTACCATCATGAGCAAGATCTCCAACAGGCCCGACCCGAACGCTGCCTTCCCGAATCCTAAGATTCCGAGCCTTTGCTACATCAAGAATGTGGTGAAGAATCCCCGCATCGTCGTCGGAGACTACACCTATTATGATGATGTTGATGGCGCAGACCAGTTCGAGAAGCATGTTACGCACTTCTACGATTTCATAGGAGACAAACTGATTATCGGGAAGTTCTGCGCCATTGCCAAGGGCATTGAGTTCGTGATGAACGGCGCCAACCACCGAATGGATGGCGTGACTACCTATCCGTTCTACATTATGGGTGGTGACTGGGGCAGCGCCATCGCACCAGTGAAGGACGAACTTCCCTTGAAGGGCGATACGGTTATCGGCAATGATGTCTGGATTGGCCAGAACGTGACTGTGATGCCGGGTGTCCATATCGGAGACGGAGCTATCATTGGTGCCAATTCGGTCGTGGCGTCAAACATACCTCCTTATGCCGTTGCTGCCGGAAATCCCTGCCGGGTAATCCGGAAACGCTTTGATGACGAGTTCATTGCCTACCTTCTGGAACTGAAGTGGTGGGACTGGGACATCGAAAAGATTGAGGCCAACTTCGAGGCGCTGTCCAGTGGTGATTTGACGCTTATCAAGAAAATCGGGGTGTAGCATATGGTTATTCTGATTACAGGTGCATCCCACACGGGAAAGACGCTTCTGGCACAGCGGATGCTTG
>Ga0256407_10009644_pt1 | contig 13767 bp, 16 predicted proteins | sample RumenRJG_04DNA_FD_193489 | JGI IMG/M metagenome (GOLD analysis project Ga0256407, IMG submission 193489) | Bovine rumen microbial communities from Lethbridge, Alberta, Canada - RJG_04 | ecosystem: Host-associated > Mammals > Digestive system > Stomach > Rumen | place: Canada: Alberta... | reverse complement strand
AAAACGTAGTCGGAATTCGCTTCCGAGACGTTTTGCGAGAAGGTCCGTTCCGCGTTGAAATAACTTTGCGCGGCGGTCAATTCGGCGTCGAGCGCGGCGGCGTTATACGTTGCGATCGCGGAGGTTACCGACGCGTAGTAGTCGGAGAGGACGCTTCCGCTCGCGGAATAGTATTGATTGCGGAGCGACTTCGTTTGTTGCGCCCAAACAACGTCGGCTTGATACGCGGCGCGTCTTGGATTGGAAAGCGTCGTCGCGTTTAATTTGTTTTGACGGTTCGCGATCTGGAAATCGCCGTAAGCGTTCGCGAGCGACGAGGCGTAGGTTATCGACGCGCCGACCGACGAAGTGACGTAGCTCAAAATATTCGACGTCGAGTCGGCGCTGCGAATCGCGTTCAAATACCCGGAGAACGCGGTTCCCTGCGCGTCCCAAAGCGCGCCGTCGAGCGTCGTTTCGGCGCTCAGGTCGGCGGACAATTCGGTTCCGGCGTCGTTCAGGGCGGCGCGCGTTTCGGCGTCGTAGCCGTTCGCGTAGGCGGCGACGTATGAGCTCGCGGCGTTTGCGACGGCGGCGTCGCGCTGGAGTTCCGCGTTCTTCGTCTCCATCGAGACGACGGTCGCGTTCAGCGAGTCGAAGGCATTCTGGGCGTGCATTTCGGCTCTTTGCGCCTCCATTTGCGGCTGTTGTTTTCATCGACGATGCGTTAAACAAACGAGCGAAAATATAATATTTACAAAAAACTATGTCTTTTCTTCACTTTCTATAATAGTATAACTTTTGCAATAAAAATGTATAACGCCTGAAATGTGTTCCAAAATTTCATAATTACAATGCTCCCATTGTCTTTCTTTTATGGAACTTATAATCAAAAGATTAGCTGAAAGAACGTCAAAATTTTCAATATGAAGATCGCATACTTTATCAAAAATTATTTTCCGAGTAGAGTTCGTATTTGGGGATAAATCTGAAACCACCATAGTTACTATGTTGTTTGTCCCCCAGGCTTCGTCAAAAACTCTTTCTATCTTTATACTGGTAATAAAGTCGCCAATTAATAACGGTTCATTTTCATCGTTCATGGTACGAATTCTCCAGGGAAATGTTCTTTTTTTTTCAATGGATTTTTACCTGGTCCCCATTCGAAAAGATGGTAGTGTACATCAGGGATTCCATCTTTTATATTACCTGCATTATAATCTGTTCGAGCGCATAAGCGACCATATTGATCATAAAAAGCTCTCCAAGGTTCAGTTCTTCCCTTTTTATTAACATAAACACCATCAATATATTTTATGCCTGGCGTAACTTGATATGGCGTCTTCTTCGAAGCAAGATATGCACCAGGAAAATTATCTGAATTTAATCTATAATTCGCATTATGTACCAAAACAGGTTCAAGCCCGTTTTGGAAATCGTCGTAATTGGCGATAACAAAGTAATTGCTGTTGTCCGCAACCTTAAAGTTATAGACGTCGACGCCTTCAGGATGAGTTTCTCGCCAGGTTTTGAGTAAAACAGAAGTTTCTCCGTTTGGTTCGATAAAACGATCGCCAACGTTGAGGTCTTGAGCTTCAATATAGCAACCGGATTCCGTTACCAACAAATAATCGTGTTCGAAAACCACGTCCGAATTTGTCGAAACGTCATATTCCGAAACGGAATCTCGCGCTTTTCTGAATAAATCGGGACGATCCGAATTCACCCAAAACGGATGCGTATCCGTTGTTTGGAATGTCTGTTCCGAACCGTTGGCGTCGAGAACGGTCAAATAACGAAGGTGATCGGATTTCAAATGAAACGTAGCGGAAACCTTACTCTTGACAGGCTCGCCGGATCGAACGTCATAAGCAAGAACTTCGTCGCCTTCCTGAATGTCTTCAATATTCTTTGTAACATATTTCGTCGTCTGCTGTTCGGCGTTGGAAACGTCGCTCGCAACGTTCGACGCGAGAACAGATTCCGACGTTTTAAAATCGGCGTTGTTCGATACGAAAGAACCTAAGAGCGTTCCGAGCGAAACGATCAAGAAAAACAGACTGACGCCGCCAAACCAACTCGCAAGACGACTCTTTTCAGGCTCCGAATTGGCGCGGCCTCGTTTTAGATTTTTATTCTCCGCCGCATTTTGTCGCGAAGATTCCCGTTCCGCGTTTTCTTCAACGTTCTCGGGAATGTTGTTCAATTCGATCATTACGCGTTTCTTACTCGTTTTCTTTTCCAATACCTTGAAAGCGACTGCAGCCGCCGCCGTCGCCGCGACGACAAGATAAACGCCGTTACGATCGTCCGCAACCTCGACGTTTTCCGATTCAAGTTCCCCCGATTGCGTAATTTGCTCTCCAACAACAACTTGAGTTCCAGCGACAAAACACGCCCTCTTCATAGAAAACCCGTTTATGTTTCCACAGACGTCAAGTGCGGAAGAAGCCATTTGAACCCCATTTTCGAAAGTTAAACCATTTTCAATCGCATTAGTAGCCCCTTGATAGGCAGAAACTATATTTCAAGTTGCGTCAAACACATTACAACCTTTGGCAATATAAGAAGCGGCAACGCTACTTTGACCGGAAGAACTATCCAGCCAGCTGCTCCAAATCATGCGGAAATTAAAATTTCACTGCTTGCTTCACCCAATGTTTGCGATATTTTTCCTCCGTACATAATGTCTTTTTCAGTAAGCGTAAAAGGACCGTCGTAATGATCTCTCATTCCATGCGTAGTTGTTGAATATACCGCGATTGTACAGCGAACGTGACGCGATCAGCAGACTCTTCATTATTCATATTTTTTAATCTCCGCAAGAAATGCGGCTGCTGGAGCGGTTAACTGAATAAAGCAACACCTTCTACTCTATCGTTATAGAACCTAAAATTTATTCCAAGGGGAAAGAACCATACGAACTTACAAGTTTGGTAAGTACCATCGCTTTTCTCGAAATCAACTATATCGTCACAATTGGGATCGACGTCTGGTTTTAAGTTAAATAAAGACTTCATGAACGATAAAATATACAACGTGTTCTTACCTATTAAATTTATTTTGTCGTAGTAAAAATACTTGTCAGAACTGATCGTGCTAATTCTACCGCCGTCGTCTCGTATATATTTATTAGCAAAAGTATATGTATCTGTATATACGTAAAGATACTCATAATCGTGAAACCAGTAATATCCGCAATCCGTATCGAACTGCAATCCCAAGTTATTATAATATTTTATAGGTTTGCCTAAACAAAAACGTCCCAAAGCGCGTTTGTCTGGAACCCATTGAAAGTCTACTTGCCTCTTCGCCAATGTGTTTCTCCTTTATTCTTTTTTTGAGCGTTCTTTCTGATATTGTTAATTTTATTTTCGAAAGCTTTATAACATATCGAAATATTTTTTAAATTCATTTAATTGTTTAGAAAACATAAGACAATTCTTATTCGAGACAACGCTTTCAAGCGATACCTTAACGACATTGTCTGACATACCTTTACCAATATTTAAAGTAACACCAATATTAAATTCGTAGCAATCTTTTTTTCTCCGAATGGAAACGTAAGCGTTACTATCAATTTATAATCCATATTGCATATAGAGTCCTCAAAATGATTATCCTCGCAATCGCGATTAAGATATAAAATAGGATCTAAATGTGAATTTCTGCTAAAAAAATCGATAAACTGTTCCAAACAAATCGATTGAAACCCCGTGAATATTTTAAAGTGGAATTGAGCAATCGGCGTCGAGTCATAAAGATCTCGCAGCGGTATTTCTGCAACAGATAAGTCGACGGCAAATTCAATGATTTTTGTACTGCAATCCAAAAAACGGAAAACAGGACATATGCTCAAAGAAAAACCCGGGGTTTCCAGAGTTGCTGGAACAGGGGGTGGATCGTCGTCTAGATAATTATAAATTAACCCCATATTTAGAACCTGTATTCAGTGAATGAAAAACATGAAATCGCCGATAACATACCAACCGAGGTATATAGAGGTGATTAAATGAAGTACAGTACAGACTTGACTGATAGTCAATGGCAACAAATCGAGTCTATTTTTCAGACGAGTCGCGGGAAGAATTTTGTTAAGCATAGTAAACGTGAATTGGTCAACGCGGTGTTGTACTTGATCAAAACGGGTTGTCAATGGAGACTTTTGCCTAACGATTTTCCTCCTTACCCAACGGTTTGGTCTTTTTATCGACGCGCCGTTATCTCAGGGAAATGGGAAAAGGCAATGGATATGTTGGTCGAGAAAACCCGCCAAAAAGCGAAACGACTCTCCACGCCAACATACGGGATTATCGACTCCCAAAGCGTTAAAACGACTTTCGCCTCACAGGAACGTGGGTTCGACGGAGGGAAAAAAAATCAAAGGTCGTAAACGTCACATTGTTGTCGACACAATGGGGAATCTACTTACGATCGTTGTTCACGCCGCAAACATTCACGATACAGTCTCAGGGATTAAACCAGCGCAAAAGGCGACGCAAAAGTATCCGACGATTAAACGCTTCAGTGGAGACGCCGGGTACTGTAAAACCTTCGAAAACAATGTTTTGACACTTCTTAAACTTGGAGTCGATACCTCCAAACGAATCAGGTCTGAATTCAAAATATTACCAAAACGGTGGAAAGTTGAACGAACGTTCGCGTGGGCGAACCACTCGCGTCGACTTTCGAAAGATTTTGAAATCAAAACCAAACATGCTGAAAATATGTTCATCATTTCACACATGAACACTTTACTCAACAGATTCTGAATACAGGTTCTAAGTTATTGAACGTTTTCGGGAACGTATAATGGCGGAAAATGCTCGTCGGGGCGCGCGCAATTATCTTGATAATGAATTTTTTCTTCGTCTGGAATATCCTCGAGAGATTTGCGATCGTGGTAAAATTTGATTTTTCCGGTTTTGCGATCGACCTCAAAATAAAGACGGATCCCAGAGAGATATTCGGCGAGGGCTCCGTTGTTTACCTCAGATAACACATTATTTGTATTATAACAGGAAAGATAGATACGATCATGATCCGTACTGTATGAAGCTAATGGACCTTCAAATCTTCTGTTGGCGTAATCGTAATAATAGCAGAACTGGTCGTTGTAACTTTCGATCGAATAACGTCGATTGCCGGACGCCCAGACGACTTTATATTTCGAAGGCGTCGTTCCGTCGGGAAATTTAGCGGCGGCGCGCGTTTGGGCGAATTTCACGTTTCGATCGACAAAAATAAAAGTTTGAACGAACGCTAAAACGACCGCGAAACAAAGAATGAGTTTTTTCGACCTTTTCATAAACGTTTCGACCTCTGTCCCGATTTAAGTCGAATGAACGATGATTTTTTAACTTGTTTTTTTATAGCAGGTTATAATTCGACCGATCCGTTTGCGCAACAGCGGGAAACGTCGATCAATACTCCTCCCATCGGCGATTGTCTCGATCTCTCGCAGTAAGTTTGCGCTTAAATTTTTTGCCGTCTTCAAATTGAAGTTCCAATTCGTTTTCGAGCGCGTCGAAACTCCAACGATCTAAAGCGACGCCATCTTCGCGATACTTGTCGTAAGGCGGACCGTCGTCACGCAACGCCCATTCGAAAGAGTATTCGAGCGTAGAATTCGAATCCGGAGAATATTTTGTATATTCTCTGTAATAGCGCTTTTTGTCGTCGTTATGCAAAACGACGGCGACGCTTCCGTTAGCGTATGTCTCGACGACTTCTTCGCCGTTCGCCGCGCCGCCGCCTTTCCATTCGACGCTAATCTTTATATGTTCGTAATTCTTTGATTCTTCCTCCGGAACGAGTCGGATCGACGGGTAATACTTTACAAATTCGTCTTTATCTAAATCGAATTGATAGCAGTCCCCGTCGATCCTTTGCAAATAAACCGCGTTTCCTTCCACATACCAGGACGCCAGCGGCAATATGTTCGGAATTACGTGTAAATAATCAATAAAGCCGACTTCGTTATGACCAAAGGTTTCTATCCCGTACCGTCCGTCAAAGGACGACCATACGCTAAACATCGAAGGGGGCGGGAATTTTTTCTCGTCGGAAAGCGACGTAAAAAAAAAACAATACGCGTTTGCAAGGAACAATACGACATTTAACGTTATCGACGTCCAAAAAAATATTTTCATTCTATCTCAATCTTTTTAATATAGATGCGGAATTTAAAAGGATGTATCACGCCAATATTCTGATCGCAACACGCGATGTCGTTTGCCCAACTTGCGGGGTTAGAATACTCATCAATATCTTGAGATACTAACCATTCTGTAAAATCAAATGTGTCCTCAATATATATCCAATGTTCAATTTCATCGTAACATAAAGTGGCATTGTGCAAGGCATAAAACAATTCGCCGGAGTCAAATGACAAAGCTGCTGAAGTACGCCCATCCGGTTTTGTTGGTGATTTAAACGAATCAATAGTATGATTGTAAAGCGAATTATCTAAAATTTTAGATATTATTCCATAATCATCATAGTTTTTTCCGAATATATATATATTGTTATTTTCTTGATAGTCAATTTCGTCTTGCAAACTCAATCTCATTAATTTTGCGGCAAATCGATATCCATTTGAATCAAGTTTATATTTTATAGCTTCTTCCCATGATCGTTTTATTGGCTCTTGGGTTAACATTTTTCCAGTTTGTCTATAATAATTCATTCCAGCATCTGAGTAATTTACCAAATCTAAGAGCCTATTGAACACAAATTTTAAAACGAATTTAGATGTAGAAGGAGTTGAATTACAAGTACAAGGGATATACTTGTTGTAGGTAAAACCTAAATCGTTTGAATAATAGTTTCCAAAATTTCTAAAAAACACTTCAGTACAAGAGCGATCAACTTGTTCCCAACGGTCGCCGCCACAATTCGGACAAACATTATGAACCAGTACAAAACAAGCGCCATTTTCAACAAAGTAAGTATGTTTCCCTTGAACCTCGAAGTTGTAAACGCGTTGTTTTTCTGCAAGATTCTCTTTCGAGACAAACGCGATCCTTTCACCATTTGCGGATAAACAGAAGTCGCCCAATTGCAAGTCTTTGGCGGAGACCCAGCCTTTGCCGATCACATAGAACCTGTGGTTCGGCGTGCAGACGATCTCTTCGGGTTCGGCGTCCCGCCCGTCAAAGATCAGTTTAACAACGTCTTTTTCGCCGTTGTCGAAGAATCGGACGACGTTTGCCGCCGCAGGTTTTTCCTCGGGATTGAGATGATCGGCGGCGAGGACTTGGTCGCCGGGGCGGATCTGCTCGATCGGCTTCGTCGAGCCGTCCGCCATGAGGATTTGGGTTCCGGCGACGAAGCAGACTTCGTAGTCGAAGGTCGGGTTCTCGAAGACGTTGTTTGCGACGGTTCCGCCCTGGTTGATCCGCTCCTGGTTGTGCGCGTAGATATTGTCGAGGTCAAGAGCGTCGTCCAGAAAATCTTCCCAGGCGCCGAACGCGGCGTCGCGGTAGGCGAGGGAGGCGGCGTTCAAAGCGGTCTCCAGCGCGGCGTTTATCGAATCGTAAGACGCGGCGAGATCGGCGGATTCGGCGAGCGCCGCGAGGAACGCGTCGTTCCACGCGGAACGCCAGGCGTTGTTGTAAGTCGCGTCGGCTGCGGATTCCGCAGCGCTTGCGGTCGCGGCGTTTTGAGCTTTTTCGGCGGCGAGTCAGGTGTTTTAGAAGTTTCTTTCACAAAATATATACCGTCGTCGATAAAGAGCCAATTACGAGGAAATCTTCTATTGAGCCTTAAAGAACTACTGTTCCAAAAAGGATCATATTCTCTTTCGCTTTTTTTAACGGGAACGAACTCGCCCGAATTTACGCTAACATATTCCCATGTGGGGTTAATTCTTCCCTTATCGTCGGGTGGCTCGTAACGTCCCTTGGCAACAACATGATCGAGCAATTGTTTATTATCATATTTAATATGAAGTACGGCGGATCCGCCCCAATCTCCTTCAAAGACGACCTCTCCATTTTCCATAAATATCAAGACGTTGGAACTGGTGTATTTCCAAACTCCTATGAAATCTTTTGTCGTTGCGGGACGAAAAAAGATAACGTATATCGCAACGAAAAAAAATACAAGCGCGCCAAACCGAATTCTATTTTTATTCATTGTAATTACCTTGTTGCGTTTACTCTTTTTAAAGAAAGATAGGCTCAAAACTCTGACAATAGCGTTAAAAAAAACAAATACGCTGTTCGATATTCTATCCATGTAAAAATTGAGTAATCGCTTGCATCGACCCTCATTATATCTGTGCGCTAAATTCAATATTTAACGTAAACGATCACAATCTTTTAAAGTGCATTTCCGTTAATTTTAGTCATCGATAATCTTTACAAAATCATTTATATTGTTTTTAAAAAAATTGTCCTTTTCGATAATAACGCTGTCGATTACTGTTATAGCGTTCCCGAGATCTAAAAATTCATTTTTGGATACGGAAAGGTTGGAATCCATTACATCGATTCCATATTGTCCCTGATCAAAAACGCACTGTGTCATATCGAGACGAGATTTGTTTGCTATGGAAATTCCATATTGATTCATTAAAAATTTGCAATTACGTATCTGGAACCCTGTCGCTCCAGCTACTATGCCAAACGTGTAATGATTGTAAAACTCGCAACCTTCTATTAAGCAAGTCTTTACTTTCTTAACAAAAACCCCAATGTCCGAACGTGAAAATCGAGAATTTTTAATAAAACATTCTCCTCCGGAGGCATCCCCTGCCGCGCTGAACATAAGACTTTTATCAAAATTCTTAGTAAAGCAACTATTTAAGACAACGCATTTTGAATCGTTGACAATACTGCCGCCGTTATAGTTGGAGTCGACTATAATACGATCACATTCGAGCTTGCCTTTATTGACGACGCTAAAAGCATTTTCATTATATTGGAAAAGACAATCAATAAAACTTCCTTCTGAACCATCTAAAATCATTACGCCTGTATCGAGGCGCGTGATATGCGTTTCTTTCATCGTTAAACGAGAACTCTTGCCTGAAACGTGAATACCGATCCTTCCACCAGATAACGCAGGGGTACGAATTCTTTTTTCCCCATCTAAAAAGCAATTATCAAAAAAAACGTTTCCTTTGACTATTTTTATTCCAATAAGGTCTTCTTGCGGAAGTACGTCGATTGTTGTTTCGAATCTTATCTGTAAATTTTTTAAACGAATATCTTCAGAAGACAAGACAATACTGTTCTCGTCGAAACATTCAATTACAGTTTGCTCAGTTGAATCGTCGCTATTTTCAGATGTTAGCGTTATATTTTTTTCAATAGTTAACGTCGATTTAAGCCGATGGACTCCAGATGGGATTTTAACAATTGAACCTTCTGACGCCGCCTTGATAACCTGCGCTATATCATAATTTTCAGCATAAGAATTTCTTTCCGTTTTATTAGAAATATTCTCTTGCGCGTCACTTTGAAAAGGTAATAAGATTAAAACGATAAAAGGAATAATAAAATTTATATGTTTTAAGATTTTAATGTCGTCTTTCATAATTTTTTCGTTATTTGCTATTATTGAGTGAAAAAAATTGAAAGGTTTCGTTTTAGTTAATAATAGTAAGTGCCGTTGTCGAAGAAACGGACGACGTTTGCCGCCGCAGGTTTTTCTTCGGGATTGAGATGATCGGCGGCGACGTAAGAGCAGCGGCGTTTGCGACTGCGGCGTCGCGTTGGAGTTCCGCGTTCTTCGTCTCCATCGAGACGACGGTCGCGTTCAGCGAGTCGAAAAGAATATCTCATAAAAACTCTTTAAATTCAAATGAAAAAATAGGAAGTTCTACTTCCTCCAATACTTGGCTTATCCGATCTAAATACCAAGATACGTCTGTATTGCCATTATCCGTATCTTTTCGTTCAAATCCTAAATCAAATGTAATAGTGAAAGTATTCCATTTATCGTCATGATTAAAAAAGAATAATATAACACACCCAAATGACGTATCATTATTAATGAGTTGAAAACCAACGGGCTCCTTAAGACGATATTTTTCAGCAAGGTATTTTTCTAAATCAAATCCCTTAGCAGGAATGTCTGTCCATTCATAACGCCCTGCATCTCCAACAGGCAAGATACAAAGTAATTCGTTTTGAGAAATGCTCCACCCGTACTTTACGAAGCTTTCTAAAACGCGTTGTATTACCATATTGTCAATAGTTTTGCTGCCACACGTGACAAACAACGATGAATCGCGAGACATTGTATACTACTCCAAAAATTCGGTAAACTTGATCTTTTTTTGGCTAAGCCATTTCTTAACTTTTTTAGGGATGGGAGTATTAGAAAATACTTCCAACGTTGCACCATTAGCTTCCGCAATTTTTAAGTGATGACAAATATCGCTTTGAAACTTTTCAGTGGATTGCGTTTTCCAATAATTCCCGGATTTGGCCTCATACCATCTACTACCAAAAGCCCCCTCAAATTCACGACCTCCGACTTTAAACGGACCAATACCCCCCAACACGTATTGTAAAAACTTTTCAAATTCATGACCTACATAAGAGGTAACATTTCCATTAAATTTTTTTGGTAATCTTGAATAATCAAGATGTCTTATATAATCAGCGAGATCATCTACGTCTTCTGCTGAAGATAAGGATTGTCTTCGAATTTTATAAATAAGTTCAACGGTATCTTCAAGTTCTCTACCCGTCAAAAGTTTTCCATTACGCGATAACAACTTTTCAGCGGTCTTACCAACCAATCTAATTCCATATTTGGAAGAAAGCGCCACCCATACTACGTCGTCGGGACCAGGAACAACAAAACTTGCAATAAAAATTCCTGCTTTCCCTGTGTTGTGAATATCATTGACTATTTGATTGTTTTTTCGGATCTCTTGTCGTATGACACGTTTTGGATTTAACGCTCGATGCATACTCCAAATATCATTACAACCGAGATTGCTAAGCGCGTCAAAATTGTCGTAATCTGGTTCTGGTTCTAGAAGAGGGTCAAAACAAAGATTGTGCGTCAATATAAAGTTCTTACGCCCGATGTATACGAAAAATGAGTGCAACTTTTCAACTTCGAAGTTGTAGACGCGACGTTTCTCCGAGAGGTTTCCTCTTGAGACAAACGCGATTCTTTCGCCATTTGCGGATAAACAGAAGTCGCCCAATTGCAAGTCTTTGGCGCAGATCCAGCCTCTGTCAATTACGTAGAACGGATGTTCCGGCGTGCAGACGATCTCTTCTGGTTCGGCGTCGGTTTGAGCTTCCCGCCCGCTAAAGATCAGTTTAACGACGTCTTTCTCACCGTTGTCGAAGAATCGGACGACGTTCGCTGCCGCGGGTTTTTCTTCGGGATTGAGATGATCGGCGGCGAGAACTTGGTCGCCGGGGCGGATATCACCTTCACGATCTTTCAGAACACGAGACGACATAACCTCAACGAACAAATATATCTTTGCGTCGTGTTAAACCGATCTGCCGATTTGCCCTCCGAAGCGCGCCGTTACAATCTTCTACTGAATCGATGGGAAAAACAAGGTTGAGTTTCCTCGGCGATTTTCGATAAAACGGCGGCTTAATACCACCGTTTTCTTTTTGTCAAGAGACGTGGTTACTGGAATAGATACATTGCATACAATGCATCTAACACTATAACAGAACATTGTATTAATATTCTAAGTATAAAATGAAACGAAAGGTTTTTAGTAAACAAGGCTGCCATTTCATTATCGTATAGATTCACTACTAAATTGTATACTAATAATGGATAAAGGATGAGTAATTTCATTCTAATATCACTCGTTTTTCATAATGAAATTCAACAATTTATGCAACCTTAGTAAAAACAATGGGTTATGCCATAAAATGATCTATAACGACTTGATATTCAAGTCGGAGTGGGCTATGTACGACACAAAAAATGGTTTTTACCTAAATTATGGACTTCGTCCCTTGGCGAAGGTTCCAAACGATCGTTAACAAATACGGCTGCAACGTAACAATTACGCCAGATGAAAACACGCGCTGACTTTCGAATTATGGCGTTCGCTCAACTAACCGCTCGTCGTATGGTATTTCTTACCAATAACCTTACTCTCCCAGTGTTGACGATCGATCAATTATACAAAAAACGTTGGGAAGTCGAATTGTTTTTCAAATGGATAAAACAACATTTGCGAATCAGTCCTTTCTTGGTCAAAGTGAAAACGACATTAGAATCCAAATCTGGATTGCGTTCATTGTTTACCTCTTGGTGGTTACTATCCTACGCAAACAACCCGCAATTGATCGTTCACGACCGAAATGTGTTTTTTTGAAAACACACCTGTTTTAAGCTGTTTAATGATAATTACGATATTCAAAATAACGACTATTCTTCGAAAGGTGCTTTTTTACCGAGTTTTTGATGGGACACTAGTGTTCTAATATATCATTTTCAAATCCTATCAAATAATATTTTCCTCCAAAGCAAATGATAGCTTCACATGAATATATACCCGTTTTTAAAAACTTTTCTATTGGAATTAATGCAGGATCAAAAATTAAACCATCCTTTCCAATATTTCTTGGTTTTATATCATTTAAAATTGTTCTCATTCTTATTGAGCCCTTTGCCCATATCGATAAAAATTCTTCAAAGGTCCCTGTGAACTTACCAGCGTCTTTTATATATAAAACCCCATCTTTCATAAAGAATTCTGGAGCCATATCTCCTAATTTTCTTAGAGCTTTTTCCTGGGCTTTTATTGAACTTTTTCCATACCAGCGCCAAAAACAATTTCTACTTTCATCGACGGATTTTACATAATATCGTTCATCTCTAATCATGGTTTGAGTAACTTTGACTGCAGGAGAGACCTTTCTTGACGCAAAAATTCCTGTTTTCATAACAAAATTTCCAGTTAGCATAAAAACTTCATTGCCGATAACTATTTGTGACGTCTCCGCTCCTATACGACCAGACACATCAGATATGTGCTCTAATGTTCCTTTAGGACCTTTACCCCATATTTCGGAACGCATTTGCTCTAATATTGCATCATTTTTTCGAAGAGTGTCTTCTATGCCTAGTAAATTTGTAATTTTTATAGCTCGAGGAAAAACCATAAAAGCCTGTCCAATTCGCGCGCTTCCATATAATCCTCCATATAAAAATGCCCTTACTCCATCATTATCGGACGTTTCATCATTGTTACATTCGTTATGCACAAGAAAGGATGCTAAAGAAAAGTAATTGACGAAATAAGTGTGTAAATTTTCAACTTCGAAGTTGTAAACGCGTTGCTTTTCTTCAAGTTTCTCACTAGAAATAAACGTGATCCTTTCGCCGTTTGCTGATAAGCAGAAGTCGCCCAATCGCAAGTCATTTGCGCAGACCCAGCCTTTGCCGATCACATAGAACCTGTGGTTCGGCGTGCAGACGATCTCTTCGGGTTCGGCGTCCCGCCCGCTAAATATCAGTTTAACGACGTCTTTTTCGCCGTTGTCGAAGAAACGGACGACGTTCGCCGCCGCAGGTTTTTCTTCGGGATTGAGATGATCGGCGGCTAACACTTGGTCGCCGGGGCGGATCTGTTCGATCGGCTTCGTCGAGCCGTCCGCCATGAGGATTTGGGTTCCGGCGACGAAGCAGACTTCGTAATCGAAGGTCGGGTTCTCGAACGCGTTGTTCGCGACGGTTCCGCCCTGGTTGATCCGCTCCTGGTTGTGCGCGTAGATATTGTCGAGGTCAAGAGCGTCGTCCAGAAAATCTTCCCAGGCGCCGAACGCGGCGTCGCGGTAG
>Ga0256407_10009642_pt1 | contig 13771 bp, 26 predicted proteins | sample RumenRJG_04DNA_FD_193489 | JGI IMG/M metagenome (GOLD analysis project Ga0256407, IMG submission 193489) | Bovine rumen microbial communities from Lethbridge, Alberta, Canada - RJG_04 | ecosystem: Host-associated > Mammals > Digestive system > Stomach > Rumen | place: Canada: Alberta... | reverse complement strand
GCAGCCTAATCCTTCTGTAGCACAGCCAAATTATTCGGCATATCCAAATCCTAATCAAGCCGTAGGACAGCAGCCAAATCAAGTTGCTAATTATGCTCAGACACCATCATATACTAATCAGCCATATGGAAATCAGCCAAGTCAGGTTGCTGAGGGTTATCCGTCAGTATCGGGAGGAACCCAAAATAATTATGGCGCAGTACCGACTCAGCCGTTAACTCAGCCAATGGCAGCACCACAGGCAGCAGTTCAAACGCCACAGACACAACAGTCATATAATCCATATCCGACACCAAATTATAGTGCTGTTACACAGTCAAATAATGATAGTGATTTGCCATTCTAAAAAAATAAAAAAACATTTGGGTTTTAAACACTCAAATGTTTTTTTTATATATTTATAAAAGCGTAAAAAAAATAAATTTAAAATGATTAATGTTATATCAGCGATAGCGATGTTTTGTTCTTTGTATGGCAATTATTTAGTTGTCAAGAAAAAAATAATTGGTTTCCATATATGGATATTATCAAATATTTTATGGGTTGTTGTTAATATTATTGGTGTCTTTAATTTATCACAAGTAATAATGTTCATTGTTTATGCAATCTTAAATTTTTATGGAATATATGAATGGAAGAATAAAAATACACAATAATTGATAATGAACATAAAATAAATCATTAATTTTTCTCATTTAATAAAAAAACTAATATCTTTGCAAAAAATAAGAAAAAATATGTTTTAAAACATTTTTTTTTAAAAATAAAATAATATTTATTTATAAAGAGTTGAAAATTATGAAGAGGTTAATTAATTTTGTTAAAGAGAATTTAAACGAATATGGTAGACTTTTAATCATGTATCGTTATCCATTGTATTAATAATAAATAAATGAGGAAAATTATGAGAAAATTATTTTTAGCATTTGTCATGTTTGGGTGTTTAACAGTTAACGCCAATACTATTCTTCCAAAGTATAACTTTAAGAATAATGTTCATAAAACTGAAACGGCTTCTGATAACAAAACTATTCGTATTAATGTTACGAAGTTAGGTGATTATCTTGAATTGACTGCATATCAGTATGATAATGTTGCTGAAATCAGCAAAGAGTTGGAAACTGATGTAAGACGTGCTAATTTCACAAAGGGAAAGAAGCGTTCTTACCGTAAGGCTTTTGAAAATAACTTCAAAAGTATGCAGAGAGTTTTGAATAAGGAACAGTATCAGAAATATTGCGAAGTTCTTAAAGTAACATTGGAAAATAAAGGAATAGAAATTGATGATGAAAATGGAGAGAAGTAGTTGCTTAAATAAAAAAGGTTGGATTTGATAATAAAAATTCCAACCTTTTTTATTGCTTTTATTGGAAAAAAGCATTATCTTTGTAATGTTTTTTAAATATTTATATAAGATGAAAATTGAAGAGATAAAGAAAATTTTTGCTAATAAGAATGAAACCCCTAAAGCATCGGTTTTGTGTTCAATTGATTATGTAAGAAAATTGGCTCCGTTTAATACAATAATGCTTTCTAATAATGACATTAAATTTTGTGTTAAATTAAGCGACTTGCAAAATAATAACTATAATGAAATTATTAATCTTTATGAAGATGGGTGGTATCTTTCAGACGATGAAAAAATGCTTTTAAGAGATACTAAATAAGAAATAAATAAAAAATAATGGTAACGGAATCTTATTCTATTGACTTTACTCGCGTTAATCAAATTAATGATATCAAAATTACGCTAAGTGCGCCATCTTGCGGATACGTCGCTCGATATAAAAATAATGACTATTCATTTAGTGAATTGAATGAATATACTTTTCGTTATACTTATAATGATTATGTAAACGACAATAAGCCGTATTCAATAACTATCAGTATTCTATCCGATAATGAATTAAAAGGAGAAGCCGAAATTCACTTTAGAGATAGAACTATTTCTTCATAAATTTTGGTTATCTAATTTATTTTTATTATTTTTGCATTAATAATAAATAATCAGACTATATATATTATGAATGTAAATAATGAAAGTAAACTAGATTTGAATTATACTGATAATGTCGTATTTTTTAAAAAACTAATAAGTGAGGCTTTTTTAAACGTTGATACAAACAAGCAAAATATAGTTAAAGAAGCAATAATAAATGATGACGGCGATATCAGTTTTATGTTTTCAGATTTTACTGAAACAATGAGTGCTTGTTTTAATTTCTTTAAACGAATGCAATTTTTTGTTAATCTAAAACCGACATTAATTCACAATGAGAAAGATTCAACAAAAAAAAGTTTTTGCTGGGAAGCAATTGTTAAGATTTAAAAAAAAATAATATCCAATTTGTAAAAAAGTTGGATATTATTTTTTTGCCTAATTTTTTTTTATTACATTTGCAAACGAAACAAAAAATAATAATGATGGGAGATTTAAGGGCATTAAATATTGAAAATGTTGATGAAGCCGTTAAAGATAACGGATTTGAACTTTATCGCTATATTCGTGGTTCAGTCGCTCATGGACTTGCTACTGAAACAAGTGATATTGATGAGGGTGGTGTTTATATTGCAAATCTAAATAATATTTGCGGTCTGCCTATTTTTTATTACAGCCAAATTGCAAATAAAAAGAATGATATTGTCATTTATGAGTTAACTCGATATATGGAGTTACTTTCAAAGTCAAATCCAACTATTTTGGAAAGTTTGTTTATTACGGATAGTTGTGTTAAATATATTCACCCATTGTTTAAACCGATTATTGACAATCGTCAATCTTTTGTTACCAAACAATGCTTTAACGCTTTTTGTGGCTATGCAAAGTCTCAAATTGAGAAATGCCGAGGCTTAAATAAGAAAATGATAATTGGTGAGGTTAAACAGAAAACAATTGAGGATTTTATATATACTTTCTATTTTTCACGTCAAGGCACAAGAAAGATAAAAAGTTATCTTGAAGAAAATCATCTTTATCAAGAATTTTGTGGTCTTGCCAAAGCACCAAATATGCGTGATAATTATCTTGTTTTTTATGATTGGATGGCGCATGAAGAAAAACACGGACGTTATGGTGCTGTGAATTGTAAAGATGCAAGAATAAAGCGTTCTTATGAAATTTATTGTAATAGAATAGATAAATGTACAAATTACATTCCTTATCGTGGCATTTGGAATGAAAATGCGAAATTTACAACGGAAGTCAGACTTTCAAATATTGCAATTGATGATGAACCGATTTGCGTGATAAGTTATGATAAAGATGCTTTTAGCCATCATTTAACTAATTATCGAGAATACAACAAATGGGTTGAAGAACGTAATCCTAAACGTTATAAAGAAAATTGCGGTAAAATGTATGACAGAAAAAATGTCGCTCACGCAATTAGATTGATGAATATGGGCATTGAAATTGCCAATGATGGTGCTGTAAATGTTGATAGAACAAATATTGACCGAGATTTTATATTGTCAATACGTAATGGAAGTATGAGTTATGAAGAAGTCATTAAATATATGAATTCGAAAGAAGATGAAATGCAAAAAGCAATGGCATCTTCAAAAATCCCTGAAAAAATTGACTTTTTTTTGGTAAATAATTTGTTGGTAAATATACGAAATGAATTTACTTTTAATTTGAAAAATTATGATTAGTTTTAATTTTGAAAATGTTTCAACAAGCAAATATATTGATTTCTTTCATCGCTTGATTAAGGATTATAATTTGCCGATACCGATGTTTCGTGACAGGAAAATTTTAGAGAACTTTATTGATTTTTATTCGGATATTTTTAATATTGATAAAATCATTAAGGATGCTTTTAAAATAAATGATGATACGGCTACAGATACTACTATATCAGATGACACAATCGGTAAGTTTTTGGATGAATATTATCAAGTAAGAGGCGATATTATTGAAACTATTAGAGGGAATGAATCGTATCAGAATTTCAATAATAACAATGAGCGTTTCAACCAATTTAGTGAATTAATTAAGCAAAAGTCTAAGGAAATTACGAAAAAACAGTTGTATATAACTGAAAATGTCGGAAGCAATTTTATATCATTTGATTTAAGACGAGCGAATTTCACAGCATTGTCCTTTTATGACAAAAAAATTGTTAATGAAAGAGACTCTTATGAAGAATTTGTCAGAGATTTTACTGATAACGAATATATTGTAAATAGTAAATACTTCAGACAAGTTGTTTTTGGTGCGTTAAATCCATCACGGCAGATTACTGTCGAAAAGTATATGATTTTGCAATTATATGATAAAATCAAAGAGGTAATTAAAGACTATGATGCTGAAAATGTATTAAAACTTTATTGCGTAAATTCAGATGAAATCATTTTTAAATATGAAGGTGATGACGAATATTTTTTGAGTTTTTTTAATGGCGTAATATCTCGTCATGTTGATGATAAAATAATAAAAACAGAAGTCTTTAAGTTAAACGGCTATAAAATTGCATTTTCAGATGATTGTTTTGACACTGATAAAGTGTTTTATGTAAAAGAAAAAAAACTTGAATCTAAATTCAATAATAGAATTTATAATCTTCCTGTGAATTATCAATCGTTTGCTTTTGGCTATATGTTAGGATTTGATGAAAGAGAAGTTCCAAATTATATGCTATTGGATAATATCACTGTATTTTCATGGTATCGACCAATTATTTCAAAATTAAATAATTAAAAAAAATATGGATAAGGAAAAACTTAATAATTCAAACGTTATCAGAAATATTTCAACTGACCAAACTGAAATTTTGCGTAATATTATGACTCTTTATACTGACGGCAAAGCATTTGATTGCGATATGACAGCCTCAAAGTTGAAGTTTTATAATAATGATAGATGCAAATATCAAATTCCAGAACCTTCAATTTTGTTTGATGTTTTCCCACAAATGGATAAAATTAAAAAAATTGAGCCTTTGGGCAAGTTGCCTCTTGAGGGGGGGTCCATCGAAAGTATTGTTATTGATTTGCCATTTGTAATCGCACCGAAAGATTCGGCATCAACTCGCAATCCAAATAAAAGAAGCAATATTATTTTTAACCGTTTTAGTTCTTATTATCCTTTGGATGATTTGTATGAATCTTATTTTCATTGGATTTCGGAAGCATATCGTGTATTGAAACCAAATGGTTTGTGCGTTTTCAAATGTCAGTCAACTGTAACTGGCGGAGTCCAAGCAAATTCAGAAGAATTTTCTTTTATGTGCGCGCAGAAAGTCGGTTTTACCGTTGAGGATAAGTTTATTCTTGCAGCAAAAAGCCGTTTGATTAGTAGTTCTAAGATTAATAATCAGCAACATGCAAGAAAATATACTTCGGTATTTTATTGCTTTAAGAAAACAATTAAAAAGAAAAGTAAAAATTTTAATTATTTTGACTTAATTGATATACTTTCAGTTAACGAAAAGAATCGATAAAAATATGGAAAATATTGAATTGATTGGCAAATATACGAAATGTAATATATTTGCTGAAACTGTTGAAGAAGGCGTTTATCAACAAATATATGAAATTATAAATCACCCAGCCTTTGAAAATCAAAAGGTTGTTTGTATGCCAGATGTTCATGTTGGAAAGTCAGGACCTTGTGGTTTAGTCGCGACTATTGGCGATTATGTTTGCCCAGAACATATTGGTGTTGATATAGGTTGTAGCGTTTCAATGATGATTTTGAATAAAAAAAATTGACTCTTGCAATTATGCGGAAGTTGATAATGAAATTCAAAAACGTATTCCTTTTGGCTATAATATTCATGATGAATCAATTATTGACCGAAAAGATTTTTATTCGTTTTTGGAACGAGGGTTTAATAAATATAAGAAAAAATGGTCTGAAAGACTTTATAATTTGCCTAATAAAGTAGATGAAAAGTGGGTTACAAAACAATTGGAAAGACTTGACGTTAGTGAAGGTACTTTTTACAATTCATTAGGCACGGTCGGTGGCGGAAATCATTTTATTGAATATGACGAAGATACCGAGCATAATATTTCGGCTTTTACTTTGCATTTTGGTTCTCGTAACTTTGGTGTCAAAGTGTGTAAGTATTGGATGAAGAATTGCGGTCAAGATTTAAATAAAGAAGAATATCACAGAATTGTGAATGAATTCAAATCTGAATATCTTAAAACGCATACTGATATGAGCCGTTTTAATGACGATTTGAAAGATGCATTTAAGTCAAGACAAAATTATAATGATTATTTGACTGGCTCTTCAATGGATGGATATCTTTGTGATATGTGTTTTGCGCAGTTGTATGCACAATATAATCATTATACGGTTATGAATATTATTAAAGATATTATTAAAAAATATTCAATAAAGGTTTTGAAAACTATTACGTCTACACATAATTATATTGATTTGGAAGACCATACTTTAAGAAAATCAGCGATTCGTTCATATAAAGGCGAAGAAATCATTGTTCCATTTAATATGAGGGATGGAGTTGCCGTATGTGAAGGACTTTCAAATGGAGAATGGCTTAATTCATGCGCTCATGGCGCAGGACGCAAAATGAGCCGTAATTTTGCGAAAAGCAATATTAATTTAAAAGATTTTGAAGATACTATGAAGGATGTGTTTTCAACTTCAGTATGTGAAGCAACTATCGATGAATCGCCAATGGCATATAAAGATACTGATGAAATAAAGAGAATTATCGGAAATACTTGCAAAATCAAATATATGCTGATTCCTAAAATCAATATTAAAGCTCACGATTAAAGTATGATGACTAATGATGAAAAGCGAATCTTTTATAAAGATTTGGTCGGACGGCTTGGAACTAATACGATTGTACGCTTAAACAATCCCAAAAGTAAGTATGAATATCTGACGATTGATTTTTTGTCAAAAAATGATATTGATGATATTATTCTTGTATTGAGACCTTTTGAAAGTATGACGAATAATGAAAGGGAAGAATATCTGAAAAAATGTAATGAACTTCCTTTTGATAATATTCTGACTCCAACACCAAGACTATATGATTATCTTGATGAAATACATATAAATTATCGAGGGCTTACAAAAAATATAGAATTGGTGAAAAGCGAATATCCGACGATTTAAAATCTATTTTGAAAAGTAGAATTATCTTTTTAATTCTACTTTTTGCTATTTATACTATGTAAGATAAGACATTATGAAAAAGAAAATTAAAATGAAAGATTTTTATGAAGCAGTTTCAGAATTGACTGTTGAAGATTTACTTGATGCCCTTAATGAAGGACTAAGAAATTGGATACCAAAGAAAGCGTCTCTTTGTGAACTGAATGTATCTGATTTATGGATTCTTATTAACGCTAATCCAATTGAGAATGTATATGACGTTAAAAATGACCTTGATGAAGGAATCATTTATAGTTTGCTAAAATATGGATACCGAGATTTTGAAAAGAAATCAATTAAAAATTTATCTTTATACGAGGTGTACGCGGTGATTCAAAATAAAGAACCATTAGATTAAGTAAAAAAAGTGGAAATATTTTTTTGTATTTCCACTTTTTTTATTATTTTTGCAAAGAAATAAATATTAAAAAAATGATTAAAATATATCAAAAAAAACCAGTTCGTATTGAAGCAATACAATACACAGGAGATAATTTTGACGAAATTAAAGAATTCGTCGGAGATAGTTATTATGAGAACGTTGATGAACGTCATTTGACTCTAAATATCGGTATTAAAACATTAGAAGGTAATATGGAAATTAGCCTTTTTGATTATGTTATTAAAGGGGTTAATGGTGAATTTTATCCTTGCAAACCAGACATTTTCAAGAAAACTTACGATGAAGTTAATTAATTTTTTACGTATTATTTATCTGCTTGGGTGGATTGTTGTGTTCCCATTAATGATGTTCTTTTTTATTGTTGATATTTTTTTAAATGGACTGATATTGTCGGCATTGTCGTATATTATATGCGGAAAATGTGATAGATATTGCTTTTTAATATCAAGTTTAATTGAAACATGGTATCGTTCTTTGGAACCTAAAATTAAAGAAAAAATAAACTAACTATGAAATTATTAGGGCATTTACAATGTTGTGACATTCCTTTATTGTCATGCTATTTAAAAGATGGTAAACTTTACTTAATTGGTGTTTTAACCATTGATGAATATTTGGCTTCAGAATGTTCAAAAGAAGACATACTAAATTATATTAATGGTTCTGTTAGTATTTATGAAATATTTAAGAAAACTAAAAATTTTAAAGTTTATCGGAAAAACGGTAATTTAGAATTTTTTAAGACAAAAAATCATAGACTGATTAGGCAAATGTTATGTGATGAATTCTTCAATAAAGAATTTAGTTATAACATTGTTGGTCTTAAAAATTATTTGCTGAAAGAATATGACAAAGATAATTTAATTTAGTTAATATTATGGTAGACGAAGGTTATCTTGTGTTTGAACGTGATATGACTGGAGAATCCTTAGTTAAGGATATTCTCAATAGTAGTAGTCATTCTATTGATATTGTAGATGATGAAACGCATGAAATTTATTATTGGAATACCATTGATAGGTCTAAGAAATATCACGTTAGAGTCACTGAATATAGTAGACTTGCTTGGGATTATTCGAAACTTACATATCATATAAAAGAAATAAAGTAATTATGCAGTATAAAGACGCATTAAATTTATTGAACAATGGATATGGTGTTCGTAGAGAAAATTGGGAAGAAGGAAATTTTATTGCATTTGATGAAGGAAGAGCAATCTCTACAAAGGATGGCTCCATGTATTATGGAAGAGGGTATTATAGTCAAAAGGGCAAATTATATTCGACACTAGATGATTTATTGTCTTCAGAAGGTATTGAAGACTTTAAAGATGATGATGTAGATAATTTTAAAACAGCACGAATAATTATTAAATTTTAAATAAAATTATTATGAATTTCGGAGACGCAATTAAAGCCCTAGAAGAGGGAAAGAAAGTCTGTCGTTCAGGATGGAATGGCAAAGGTCAGTATTTGACACTTGGCACAGAGTTTACTTATGTTGACAAGAATGGTAAGGCAGATGCTATACATGAAACTAGTGGGACTGCTGCCATCGTTTTTCATGGTACTCTTGGCGTTCAGGTAGGTTGGCTTGCAAGTCAGTCAGATATGCTTTCAAAGGATTGGCAAATTGTTGATTAAAGTATTTTTAGAGGAAGAATTTTTCTTCTTCCTCTTTTTTATTATTTAAAATTTAAAAAAGTATGGAAAATTTTAAAGATTTATTGGATATTACTCCAAAAGTTTGTGCGGATAAAAACGTAGTAAGAATTGATACAACTTGGGATTATAATGATTATGACCTTGATGAGTGTCATAAAATCTTCAAAGCAGACGATTTTTTCAAAAATAAAAAATTAATATGGTCGCTTGCTTATCTGAGCATGTTTGGTGAGCATGTTGATAAGAATGAGCATATTAATTTTGACGCATTGTATGATGTTGTCGGGGAAGACTATGAACTTTGGGTATGGGGATATGACGGCGAGATACGTGCTCATTCATTAGTTGATTTGGAAATAACTTATTATGATGAGGATAGCAATTCATTTAATATTGCATTTGATAATATCCATAAAAGATGGGAGAATATGTCAGAAGAGGATATTTGCAAAGAAGTTAATGATGCTTTACTAAATTAAAAAAAAATAGAAGTATGGAAAAAATTAAAGATTTATTAACTATTACTCCAAAAGTTTGTGAGGATAAAAACGTAGTAAAAGTTGATACGGAATGGGAGTATGGTGATATGAATTATGTTGAGTGCCATAGATATTTTGCACCAGATGATTTTTTTAACAATGAAAAATTAATTTGGTCACTTGTTTATTTGGATAGGTTTGGGACAGATGTTATGTATCGAAAATATATTGATTCTAAGGCATTGTTTGATGTTGTAAATTATGATAATGACCTTTGGGGAGACGCAGGAGATACACCATGCCATTCATTAGTTGGCTTGGATATAACTTATTATGATAAAGATGGTAAGCCATTTGATGTATTGTTCGACTATTTTTATGAACGATGGAAGAATATGTCAGAAGAAGAGATTTGCAAAGAAGTTAATAATATTTTGCTAAAAAATTAAAAATATGATTCCACCGATGAGCGATGCTGAATTTCGAGAAAAAATCACTAAACTTCTTTTGGGTGATGATTACTATATTGCCGTTTCTTTAAACCAAGAGCAAGCAAATACTTGCATTTATGATGAAATTGAATTCAAATATAAACGTAATATTTTTAAAAGAAATAAATTATGGACGTTGTTAAAATCACTTTGCAAAATAAAGAATTAATTGAAGAACTTATTAATTCTTCTGAAAAGTTAAAAGTAGACATAGATAAAAAAATTATTGATGAGATTGCTAAAAGATTGGTTACAAAAATTCTCAATAATTTTAATGATGCGACAAAGAAAGCATTTGATGAACTTGAAGAAAAAGTTAGTCTTGAATTTTTAGAAAAGAAACCAAATTCTTATTACCAATATCAATTAGGAGAACAGTATCGGAACGAAATTGTGAAGAGAATAAGAAATGCATGGGAAGATAATTTAAGAATTGAAGTTGATGATGTTAAAGATACAATAATCGCAACTCTTACCGCCAAACTAGATAGAATGTCGGATGATGCCGTAAAACGTTTGGAAAAAAGATATACTGAGGTGTACGACAACATTGATAAAAAAATCGAAAATGCGGTTGAAAACTATTTTAAAAAACGTTTACTATATAAAGAATGATTACAAAAAAACTAAATTCTAATGTTATTTTTTGATGATATTAACTGGGATAGGATTAATCGCGCACAAGCAAAGGCATTAGTCGAAAAAGAATTTAAAAGGGCAAATAAAGAAATTCCGAATTTATTATTGCAATCTGAAATCTTTAATTTTATACCATTAAGTTATGAAGAAGACTGTGGATATTCGTGTTATTTGAGTTTAAAAAAATATCCGAATGTATATGCTGTTTTCGAATATAACCTAACAAATATAACCAATGATGTGGTTTTTCAATATTATATAGACGAAAAACATTTTATTAATTATAGTATTCCATTACATTGTTTTTTTGCGTTGATACATTTTAATGATAATGATAAATATTTTAGCGAAGAATACTTTTATGGCAATATAAAAAAAATTGTTGGAGATATTGAAACAGATAGGTTTTATATTTCAGAAGACATTAGTTTTGATAAAAACAATGCTGAAAGATTTTTAAATTATCGTTCTTATGTTTTATATGAGATAACTGATGATTCTTTAGATATTGATATTGAAAATAAAACTTGCTTTATAAATAATATTAAAACAACGTGTTTTGAACTTAATGCATTACAGCATAAACTTATTTTACTTTGGCTTTCAGATGAAAAGGGTAAAAAAATGTATGCTTAAAAAAAAATAAGAAAAAAATTGGCTTTATTGATTTTTTATCTTATCTTTGCAAATGTAATTAAAAAAAAATAAAAAAAATGAAGACATTAATTATTGGAAGTATTTTGTTTGTTATTACAAGTGGTCTTTTTGTTTGGTGGGGCACAAGTTATCTTACATATAATAATAAGGAAATTGCCCTTCGAGAACAAGCAGAAGCACAGCGTAAAAAAATCGAAGGTGTGCATGACGCAATGTGGAAAATCATTTCGCAGAAAGCTCAGATATCGCAAGATTATCGAACCAGTTTTGATTCAATTTACACACATATTATTTCTGGACGTTATTCACAAGGTGATGGTACGCTAATGAAATGGATAACTGAATCAAATCCTACTTTTGATACAAGCCTTTACAAGGATTTGTCTAACGCTATTGAGTCTGAACGTACTTATTTTATGCATACCCAAGAAAAAATGATAGATATTATAAGAGAGCATAATCTATTGTGTAAATCGTATCCAAGTAAATGGTTTATCTCAAATACGTCTGAAATTGAATACACAGTCATTTCTTCAACTCATAGTAAGGAGGTAATGAAAAGTGGCGAAGATGACGATGTAAAACTATTTAATTAAAGTATATTCCATAGCTATTATCGGCTATGGAATTTTTAAATGCATATGGAATATTTTCTTTATTTTTTACCCTTTATTTTTGCTGCGGTTTATTTGTTTATTTTCCGTGAAAAACTTTCCATGTGGTTTTATGTTTCTTTAATTGGAGGCTCAATATTTCTTATTTTTGTAATAAAGAATATTATGGTTTCTTGCAATGAAACGGATACGGAATATTATGGTGGGTTATTAACTGTTAACACATATTCTAATAAAATCTAATAAAAATATTGTTGATTTTATGACAAAAATCGTTATTTTTTAATGATAATGATATTTATATATGAATAGCAAAATAAATAATACGAAAAATGCATTACAGAATATGCAGTTAAAAGTTGTTGAAATCACGAAGACGAATTACACTCTTGAAAATGGTGACGTATATGAACATACATTCGATATTGATGAGGGCATTACAGTAGATGAATTTCAAAAACTACTTGATAATGCGAAAAACACAATCATCGAAACACTAAATAAAATTGAAAAAGATGAGATATAATGGGTAAGTTATTAAAAATGGAAGAAGCCGCCCAATATCTCAATGTTTCACAAGACTGTCTTCGCAAATGGGATAGGGCAAATAAACTAAAACCACTTAAAACCGCTGGTGGGCATAGACGTTACAGCACAGATGCTCTTGATGAACTACTTGGCACTAAAAAGAAAGAAACTGAGGAAAAACCAATCGTTTGTGCCACATACGCAAGAGTCAGTTCCAATGAGCAGAAACAGAAAGGTGATTTGGATAGACAATCACAGAGACTCTCCGAATATTGTGCCAAGAAAGGGATGCTTGTTACACATATAATAAAAGATGTCGGTAGTGGACTGAATGACAATAGAAGTGGCTTTATTAAACTGACTGACTTGATTATAAAGCAAAAGGTTAATAAGTTAGTTATAGAACATAAAGATAGACTTACACGATTTCAATTCAAGTTTATCAAGAAGATGTTTGAAAGTTATGGCTGCGAGGTTATTGTAATAAATGGAATGGATGTATCTGATACTGATGAATTGGCTGCTGATATGATGTCACTATTGGCAAGTTTCAGCGGAAAGTATTATGGTAAAAGAAGCACTGAACGTAGAAAAAAGAATAAAACGAATATATAAAATAATATGTTAAGAGCAATAAAAATACGATTATATCCAAACAAGGAACAGGAACTAAAACTGAATAAAGTTTTGGGTTGTTACCGCTTTGTCTATAACCAAATGCTTGCTCTGAAACAAAAAGAATACAACGAAAATAAGAAATCATTGGGACTTACAGAGCTTTCAAAATACTTTCACGGAACAATGCTGAAAGACGAACAATACGCTTGGTTGAAAGAACAGAACACAAAGGTGATGAAGCAAGCAATAAGACAGATGCTTTCAGCCTATGACAAGTTCTTCGAACGGCATAATGGATTTCCAAAGTTTAAAACAAAAAAAGACAAACAATCGGCATTGTTTCCAGTGGACGCAATATCAAGAAGGAATAAGTTCAATGAAAGAAAGATAACATTAATAAAATCATTAAAGGATATCAGATTCAGATGTTCAGACTTATACTTTAAAAGGTTACAAGCATATAAGGAAGGAATAAGGAGTGCTACCTTATCGAAAACCAAGAGTGGTAAATATTTTTTATCCATCCTTATAGAG
>Ga0256407_10009641_pt1 | contig 13771 bp, 9 predicted proteins | sample RumenRJG_04DNA_FD_193489 | JGI IMG/M metagenome (GOLD analysis project Ga0256407, IMG submission 193489) | Bovine rumen microbial communities from Lethbridge, Alberta, Canada - RJG_04 | ecosystem: Host-associated > Mammals > Digestive system > Stomach > Rumen | place: Canada: Alberta | collected... | reverse complement strand
AAAAAAAAAAAACCAAAAAAAAAAAAAAAAAATTATAGAACCTCAACAAAAATTATCACAACCCAGATTTCTACACTCAAAATTCTTTAAAAGAGACAATATGGGAATCATTAAAAAGAGATTTAACAAGAATATTTTTAAAAATGAAAGTAGTAGCAGTACCAACAAGTAATGAAGAAAAACAAAAAGAATTACGTCAATGGGATTTATGGGGACCATTTATAGTATGTTTATTATTAGGAATAATATTATCAATTACTTCAAAAAAAAGTTCTGGTCTTGTTTTTTCAACAATTTTTATTATTATTTGGATTGGTGGAATTATTATAACTATTAATTCTTCTTTATTAGGTGGAAAATTATCTTTATTACAATGTATTTGTTTATTAGGATATTGTTCTTTTCCTTGTGTTGTCTCTGCTTTGTTAATTAGAGTTATTTTAAAATTTCTTCCTGGAATTGGAAAATTAGTTATTGTTATTATTTCTTTTTATTGGTCTATTAAAGGTAATTTTTTTATTTTTTTTTATAATTTTTTTTATTTTTTTTTTTAGCTTCTGTTTCTTTTATTAGTCAAAATATTGAAGAAAGAAAAAAAGATTTAGTTGTTTATCCTGTTATGCTTTATTTTCTTTATCTTAATTATTATGTTTTAGTGTAAATTTAAATATTATTTGTATAATTTTTTTATTTTATTTTATTTTTATAAAAATTGGGATTTTTTATTTTTTTTTATTTTATTATCAATGGAAGGAAATAATAAAAACGATAATTCAAATAATGAAAAAAGTGAAAGTATCTTTAATAATGAAATAAAAGATTTTTCAATTCAAATTCAAAATGACATATCAAAATTAAGTAAAGATTTCATTCAAAATAAAAACGAAAATATAAAATACGACAAAACCAAAATAAAACATATAAAGAAATTATTAGAAATATTCTCAACAATGAAAGTATTAAAAGAAGATTACTTCCCAATAGAATTAATAGATAATTTATACATAGGATCAATCGGAGCTGCAAGTAATTTAAATCAATTAGAAAAAAATAATATAACTCATATATTAATTGCAGGACAAGGAATAAAAAAATATTTCCCAGATAAATTTACTTATCTTCAATTTAATCTTTTAGATACAGCACTTCAAAATATAAAACAATATTTTGATAAAGCAAATGAATTTATAAATAATGCAATTAATAATAATGGTAAAGTTTTAGTTCATTGTCATGCTGGAGTTTCAAGAAGTGGTGCAATTTGTATTGCTTATATTATGAAATATAAAAAAATGAAATTTATAGATGCTTTATTATTCGTTAGAAAAAAAAGACAAAAAATTAATCCTAATGAAGGTTTTATTCAACAATTAAGAGAATATGAAAAAGAATTAAATATATAGTAATAAATATAAAAAAATTAAAAAAAATAATTATGTAAATTAAAAATTAAATCAAACATTATCAAATTTATTATTTTCTGTATTTTCCTTTATTATATTATTATTAATATTATTATTTTTATTATCAAAAGGATTATTATTATTATCATTATTTCTTTCTGTATTATTTTGAGAAGAAGAAGTTCTTGTTATTTTTTTAGCAATTTTATTAAATCCTGTTGCAATACCTTCTCTTAATTGACTGAAAAATCCAATTAATGCTCTTTTAATTGCTTCATTTTCTTTTTTTGCAAAAGTATATTTAAAAGAACTAAAAAATGAAAAATAAATAAAATCAATAAAAATAAATATTAAATCAAATAATATTAACATAAAAAATTTTTCTTCTTTTCCTCTTTCACCAAAATCTGGAGCAATAACACAAAATAAAACACAATCAAAAGTAATACAAATTGTATTTAATAAAAAATAAAAACCTAATAATTTTTTAATTGAACTTTTTTTACTTTTCATATATTCTATAAAAGTTAATTTTATTTCTTCTTCAAGTTTATTTAAATCTTCACCAATTGTAATTTTATTTAAAATTTCATGTGTTTTTGGTAATTTTTTTAATATAAAAAATCCTATTATTGCTTTTGGAATATGAGGAAGAAAAAACCAAATTTTTTTCATATTTTTTGAGGAAGAAATAAATAATATCATTGAAAATAGAAAATTAAATATTTCTAAAATACTATACCAAAATAAAAGTCCTTGAAGTGTTTGAAATTTCATTTCTATTTTTGTCATCATATTTATAAATGTTAATGTTTCTATTTTTCCTTGGTTTGATGATTTATTTTTTAGAAATAATTGATTTTCAGGATTTATTTGACTTTTGTTTAATCTGTTTGTTTCTTCCATTGAAAAAAAAAAATAAATTAATTTTTACTTAAATTTAGGATAATAAAATTATATTATCTTTTTATTCATATATAAATATTATTTTAAAATTAGGTTAAATTAAATAAATTTTTTATTTTTTTTTTCAATAATTATGATTTGGATTTTAATAAAATTTTTTAATATAAAATATTTTATTAAAAGTCCTAAAAAATATATAATAATAAAATTTTAAATTTAATAAATTAAACTCAACTAAAAAATTTCAAATGATAATTGATTTAACTACAATAAATTATAAAAAGAATATTTCACCAAAAACATGTATAGAAATTAAAACAAGTTCAGAATACATTTCATATGGAAACACAAAAGAATTAATTCAACTAAAAAATGAAATTAGATCAAATGGTTTTTTTGTTACTCATACTAGATATGCAATTTTAACTAATTTTCGAATTTTAATATATGCAGATAAAGAAACTTTTCTTAAGAAAAAAAAACCTAAAAATGATTTTAATATATTTGAATATGATTTTGAAGTTGATGGAAAGGCATTTAAAATAATAAAAAATAATATCACTGTTAAAATTTATTATTTTAGTTCAATTTCAATTGCTATATTATGGTGGGAATCTATTAAACAAATTAGAATTGGTGAAAAAATTGAATTTGATAATGATGGAAATCAAATTATATCTTATGATAAAATTAATAATAATTTAACTAAAAAAATTACTATAATTGAGAATAATGAAAATATAAAAAATATTACTGAAATAAATAATCATATTTTATCTAGAAATAAAAATAAAAATACTTATTTAAGAAAAAATAATTCTGATATTAATATTAATAATAATAATTTAACTGAAAAAAATTCATTTTATAATAATAATCAAAATAATACAATTCATACTCATAATATTATTAATGAAAAAATAACAACTCATAATATTATAAATGAATATAATATTTCAACTAAAAAAATTAAAAATTATGATTTAAATAAAACTTGTATTTTAAATGAAGATGAAGGAAATTACAAATTGAATAATATAAGAAAAAGTATTTTAAATGATAATTTAGATGATATAAAACAACCTTTATATTCTCATAAAACATATAGAGGAATTTATAAAAATTCAAAAAGTATTTCCCCATCAATTATATATAAAACTAAAACAAATAAAAGAGTTCATATTGAAGAAGGAAATAATAAAAATTATTATTTTGATAATATTAATGGAAATATTAATGAAATACATAATAAAAATAAAGGAAAAGAAATTAATTCTCCTGAATTTAAAAAAATAGATGAAACAATTATAAAAGAAAATACAAGTTTTATTAGTAATAATAGTGGATTTCTTTATATAACTCATGATACTCCAAATAATAATAATGAAAGAAATAATGTTGAAAATTTAAAGACAAAAATAAATCAATATGAAATTAATAATATTAATTCATTATATAAAAAAGAAACAATAAATAAAAGAAATATTAATAATAAAAGAAATAAAAATAATAATTTCTATGAAAATGAAGAAAATGATAATAATATAAAGAATGAAGAATTTGATAATAATTCAATTTCAAATGAAGATTCTGATTATCCTATAATAATTAAAACTAAACCTACTTATTTAAAGAATATATTAGAAAATGAAAATAATAGTTTAAAAAGTATAAATAATTCAAATAAAATAAAAAAACATAATAATAATAATAATGATTCAAATATAAAAGAAAATACTTCTAATAATTATCAAAAAATCCCCCAAATACAAAGTACATTAATGAATATTGTAAAAACAAGTAAGACAACAAAAAAAAAATATATTGATAATATTAAATCAAATTTAAATCCTAATATGGTTACAACAATAGTAGATAATATTAATTCTAATGAAGAAAAAAATAATTTAATAAGTGAAAATAATACTGATGATAGTAATTTAAATAATAATCAAGTTTCAGAACATAATATTAATAATAATTCAAAAGTTTTTAATAACAAAATTTATAAAGAAGATAATAGTAATATAAGTGAATATTGTAATAATGGAGATAATTCTGAAATTAATTATAATGAAAATTCAAATTTATTAGATAATATAATTAAAATAAATAAAACAACTAGTAATAATTATAATGAAGAGACAGATGAAGAAAATACAATATATAATAATTATGATTCATCTGAAGTAAGTAATGAAGAAGAAAAATATAAAAAAAATACCAAAAGACAAAATATTATCTTAAATAGTTCACTTAAAAATATAATTAATCCAGATAATGAAAGTGAAATCTCAGATAGTATTCCTCAAAATATAAATATTATTACTTTAAGTAATAGTGATTATGGTATAAATTCTTTAAAAAATAATATAAATGGTTCAAATAATAATTTATATAATGAAAACACTGAAAAGAGTAAAAATGAAAAATCTAATATTGAAAATAGTCATTCAATGATATATATTGATAATATTAATTCATATACAAATAATAATAATAATAATGTAACTAATTCTAATATATCACAATTATATAATTCAAAAATAATATCTTCTGATAATATTAATTTTGATTTATCTGATAATAATAATTCTATTATACCAAGTAATAATACAAAAAAAGTTGTTTCTAGTGATAAAACTTTAAATGTTTCTTCTAATAATAATAATAATAATATTTTATCAGATAATATTTTTAGTGTATCAAGTGAATCACAAATAATTAATTCAAAAAAAATCCAAATTAAAAATGATAATGAAAATTCAAATTATAAACCAAGTAATTTTGATAATTCGAATATTTATATTCAAAATCATAATGAATCAAAAATTATGAATTATGATGAAATTTATAATAATTCAAATTTATGTTCAAATAATAATCAATCAAAAATAAGTAATTATGAAGATAATAAAATTAATAATTCAAATTATAATGAAGAAACTAATAATTCTAATTTGTATATATTTACTAAAAGTAATAATTCTAATTTGGAAAATTTTAATAAGAATATTAATTCTAATTTATATAATTTTAATAAAAGTAATGAAAGAATTTACGATAATAATTCAACTATTGAAACTAATTTTAATGATATTAATAAAAAAGTAAATAATAAAAAAGAATTAAATTTTAATCAACATAAGTTAAATAATTATAATGAAGATAAACAAATAAATTTAAATACTAATAATCCATATTCTAAAATCAATATTTCATTAATTTCAAATAGTTCTAGATTAAATAATTATTCTGATATATATAATAAAAAAACAAGGAAGAAAAAAGAATCTAAAATCATAATGATTGATAATGAAAATGAAATTCCTATTTTAAATAATAATTCAAAAAGAAATAAATTTGAATATAAAAATAAGCTTAATACAGATTATATTAATATGAATTATTCTAAAATAAATATTATAGATAAAATTCAAAATAATGGAAATGACAATTATTATAATTTTCAAAATTCAAAAAAGACAGAAAATAATATAACAACAAATGATACTGAAAACTATAGTTTAGAAACGAAAAATATAATTAATATTAACAAGAATAAAAATGTTAATTTAAATAATTCTAAAATTAATTATCATCAAAGAAGTAAATCAAGTTTTCCTAGTCATCAAAAGAGTTTAGTCTTTTTAGAAAATGAATATATTTTTAAAGATGAAAAATATAATTATGTTAATGAAAAAAAACAACCATCACAATTAATTGAAGAATTATTAGAAAATAGATATTCACTTGAAATGTTACTTTTTAGTGTAAAAGAAAAAACAAAAAATTCAACTTTTATTTCAAAATTAGATTATAATTTAAAAATAATTTTAAATTGTCGTTCTTTTAATTTAATTATTTTGAATTCATTATTTAAGAAATTTCCTTTAATTTATAAGAATAGATTATTGAAAGAAGATATTAAAGATCATATTTTTGATTTTGTAAATAACAATTTATTAATTCATAAAAAAATAAGAAATTTAATATTAAATGATATTTTAGCAATTAAGGAGTTAATTAACTCATATTATGAGGAAATTCATTATTCAATGAAAAGTAATGTTTTTATTGAAAATTTTAATAATTTTAATTCTGAAATGAATAATATTTTAGAATTGATTAAAATATAAATAAAATTTTATAAATAAATAGTTTAAGAACTATTACTTTAAATCATAATAAGTTAATATTTAAAAATTATATAATATATAAAAATTTATTTATTTCATCAAATTTATTATTTTATAATTATTAAATTATTTTATGCTTTTCATAAAAAATTTATATTTCTTAAATCTTATATTTAGATTTAAATTATATATTTTCCTATTAAATATGATAAAATAACAATATTTTTATTTAGTATTTGATGTATTGTTCATTATTTTATATGAAAAATTTATAATCTATTCAATTTAAATATAAAATAATATATTTAAATTTTATTAAATTTACTTAAAAGTAATTTATATAAGTATAAATGAAAATTAAAAAAAAAAAACAATCTTCTGCTCAAAAAATAATATCGGAATATGCAGAAAAAATAATTATATATATGAAAGAAAATAAATCTTTAAAAGAACAATTAAATGATATAAAAATTACATTATCTATTAATAAAGAAATGTTAAATAATCAAATAAAAAATTTATCAATTCAAGCAAACTCAAAAACTCAAATATCAGAAATAATAACTACACTTCAAAATGAAAATATACAAATAACAAATAGAAATATGGAATTATATAATGAGAATTTAAATTTAGAAAAACAATTATATAAAAGTCAACAAAATTTAAATGAAAAAATAGAAAATTACGAAGAGCAAATAAAAGATTTAAATAACAAAATTTTTGTTTTATCAAATCAAATAATGGAAAAAAATAATGAAATAATACATTATAAAAATGAAATAATAAAATTATATAAAGACGATTATAATACAATAGTATATATATGTCCATCTCCAAATCAATTTAATATAGAAATGAATAATGAATTATGTGAAGCAAGACATGTAATAATAAAATATTCACATTTATTAAATAATGCAAATAAATTAATTAATGAATTAAATGCAAAAAATGTATCTTTAAAAGAAATGATTCAAAATATAAAAGATGGAAAAAGAATAAAAAGAAATTTAGAAAATATAGAAGATTTTGGTTATATATTAACTGAAGATTCAAATGAGTCTGATGAACATATAAAAAGTTTTTATACAGATGATGGAAATTATGATATTTTTGAAAATATTGATAATAATGAAGATAATAATTTTTGTTTTGATTCACCTTTAGTTCAATGTAAAAATAAAATTAAACATACTAGATATTTAACAACTACTACTTCGAATGATATACAAGTTCCTAAATTAGATTTAAGTACTATTATTAAAAAATATAAACCAATTGAGAAAAAAATTGGTTTTGAAAAAAAAGAATTTAATTATTATAATTCTATTCATAATCTTTTTGATGATAGAGATTATATTGATAAATTAAAATTTAAATTGAAATTTTATAGAAATCTTCTTAGAAAATATAAACAGAAATGTAAAGAACAAAAACAAATTATTTCAATGTTAAAAGCTCAATGTTTAAAAGTATATAATAATATAAATACAACAAATTGTTCTACTTCATTTACAAAAATGAATAATTATCCAATTTCTAATGAAACTAGAATTAATACTAATTTAAATGGATATTCTATGGAAAATAATATAAGTTTTTCTATGGAAAGTGCATATGATGATGAAAATGAATTAAATATTATTATTAATGAAGTTAATAGAGAAGCAATTGGTATACTTAGTGAATCAAATAGTTTTTATAATAAGTAATAGTAAAATTAATAATATTCATTTGTATATTTTTATTACTTTGTTTAATATCTTAATTATGTATTTAATATTAAAATCTAATTTTATTTTTATTTTTTTTATCAATGATTTTATCATTTTTATAAAAAAGAAAAATTTAAATTAATATAGATAATAATATTTATATATTTACATTTTTTAATTTTAAAAAATTTTTATTTCGCGCTATGAGTTTTTTTATGGAAATTGATTGAATTTTTTAAATTAATTTTACGATTAGTTATACTATTTTCAGTATTAATTTTTGATCCAAAACTTTGGGCAGAAATTAAGGCACTTCTTATATCAGTTTGAATAGAAGTATTATGTGAAAATTTTTTAAAATCAGGTTCAGAGATAATATAATTTTTAATATATGAATTAAAATGTATAGGAATAAAATTTTTAATTTCTCTTACAAGTTCATCAAATTTTTTTTTAGTGAAATATTCTAATTCAATAATTTTTTTTTCTAAATTACTTTTATTTTTTTCTATTTCTAAATTATTATTTTGAATTAAAGGTATATCAATAATATCATCATCAGAAACTAATTCAATATTATAATTTAATTTATTTTTCATTTTTTTTGAAGAAGAAACTCTTTGATTTTTATGTATAATATTTAAATTTTGTTTATCATTATTATTAAATGAACTTAATTGTTGAAAAGGTAATAATTTAACATTATTACTATTAGTATTCAAAGGAGAAAATGCTTCATTGAAATTTATAGTTTTTATTGGTTTTTCATTTGTTTTTTCAATATTACTTCTAAATATTATTTTTTTATTTTTTATTTTTTTATTTGATTCATTTATTTCTAAACTATTATTAGTTGTTAAACAAATATTATTTTTTGGATTTTTATTTATATTATTAATTCCTAAAGATTGAAAACTAAAATTTTGAGATTGAATAATCATATCTTTATTTTTCTGATTATCTTTAGATATTTCTAAATGAGGATTATTAGGAATATTTAAACTTATTGCTTGATTATTTTTTATTATATCAGAATTACTGTTTGTTTTTTCATTTATAATTGTTCTATTATCTTTTGATGTAATTATCTCTTCTTTATCTATTGAATTAAGACTATTTAAACTTGCTTGATTTTTACTATTTAAACTTTTATTATTATTATCAATAATAATAGTTTCATTTGATTGTTTTCTTATTTTATAACTTAATTCTTTTGTATCTTTTCTCTTTTTTTCATTAATATTTGATAAAATATCATTTTGACTTTTATTATTATTAATATTATCATTAATATTAATATTTTTTTTTTTATTATCATTATTAATATTATTATTATTATCAGTATTTTTAATAGAATTATTCTCATTATTAATATTATTTAATTTTTTCATTATAATATCATCATTTTTTTCTTCTCTTAGAGTTTTAGGATTCTCATTAGGAAATAATAACTCAATTTGAGATGCTCTTCTCTCAAAAAAATTATTTGAATTTGTATTTGTTTTAACTTTATTGTGTCTATTAAATTCATTTATATTGAGATTCATAGTACTTCTTCTTAAAAAATTACTTTCTTTTTTTGATAATATTTTTACATTTTTATTATCATTTTTAATATCTTTCTTAAGATTTAATAAATTATTATTAAAATTATTTATAATTTCATTTTTAATTTCTTTCTTAATATCATCATTATTATTATTTTGACTTAATAAATTACTAATTGAAGAAATATTAACTTTAATATTTTTAAATTCTTTTTTTATTTCATTAAATTCATTTATAACAGTTAAATCCATTTTTTTTGTTTTTTCCAAATAACTATCTAAATCTATATGTATATCATTTTTTATTTGTTTTAATTGTTCCAAATTATCTTCTAAATCTTTATTAGTGTCATTTTTAATTTGTAAAACATCATTTTTAATATTTTTAACTTCATCAATAGAATTAATTAATTTAATAGTTTCATTTTTAATATCTTCAACAAAAGAAGAATTTTTAATATAACATTCATTAATTTTATCATTTAAATTATTAATTATATTTTGATTTTTTCTATCATATTTATCAATTTGAATATTAATATATTCACCAAAAGAATTTCTTAAAGTTTCTAATTGTAAAGAAAATTCTTTAACAGTTGTTTCAATTTTTGATTTAAAATATTTTAAATCAATTAAAACTTGTTGATTTATTTTATCAATTCTTGATATTTCTTCTTTATTTTGAATTATAAATTCTTTTAAATTTTTATATTTACATCCATCTCCAATAAATCCTTTTATTGTTAAATTTTCTAAAAATATTCTATCATATTTATAACAAGCATTACTTAAATCTGTTCTAATTGCAGATAATTGAATATTTGTTGAAGTTATATGTTCATTAAAATTTTGAAATTTTTTATTAAATTGGTCTTTAATATCTAATTTCTTTTCTTCAATTTCATCTTTTGTTACATAATAATTAAATTTTTTTTCATATTTTTGATAATTGTTTTCATTATTTATTATTCTTTTATCAAATTCTTGTATTGACTTTAATAATTTTTCTTCTATCTTTTTTTCAAATTCTCTTAATGATTTATATATTTCTTCCTTGAAAAATATTAATTCTTTATATGTCAATTGGGAAAATATATTTGAATTTGATTTTGAAGTATTCATTTCATTTTCTTCATTTTTGTTATTCATTGAATAAATAAATAATTATTTTTTATGTAATAATAAAATGATTAATTCAGAAAATCAACCTTTTGAAAATTTTGATATTATTCTTCCTGAAAAAAAATTTAATTTGGATTTTTTATATATGAAAATATTTGCAAATAAAAAACAAATTTTTTTATTTATTTTTTTCTTTATAATTACTTTAGTTATTACTCATTTTGTTATTATAATATATGGAAATAATAGTTTAAAATCAGTTAATCAAAAATATTTAAGTGAAATAAAAAAAAGTAATCATACAAAAAATGAATTAGAAATTTTATATAGTGAATTAAATAAAATAAATAATGAAAATGAAATATTATTTTTAAATAAAGAAAAAAATATAATTAAATTAAAAGAAACTTTTAATGAAACTTTAAAGGAATATTCTAAATTAGAAAAAATTTTAAATGATTTAATAATAGAATATAATAATAAATTAGAAAAAAAATCTTAAATATATATTTTTCTTTACAAAAAATAATTTAATGAAAATAAATTTAAAAAAAAAGTTAAAACAAAAATAATAAATAAATGAAATCAAATTCTCAAAAAAATATATTTAAAAATAAATTATCAAAATCATTTGAAACAAAAAAATATTTAGTAAATAAAATATCATCAGCCTTAAAACTTAAATATAAAGATGATTTTATAAAAAGAAATTATCAAGATAAAGATTTATTGAAAGATATATCTGATTTAATTTCTACACAATATTATTCATGGAAACCAAAAGAATTATTTAATCCCATAGAACAAAATTTTTTACAAGTCATGAAGAAAAAAAATTTAAGTCTTGATTTAAATAATAATAAAAAACAAAATAAATCATTTTCTTCTTTAATAGATAAATATAAAAAAGCAGATAATGAAGAAAAAAAAAAATTGGAAAATTATATTGAAAGATTTAGACATAAAGAATTAATGAAAAAGAAATATAAAATTAAAAAATCAAAGATTAATTTAAAAAACATATTATATTTAAATAATAATACTATTACAAATAATAAACAAATAAAACTAAATAAAATTAAAAATAATATTCCATATCCAAATTTAAAAAATAAACAATATATTTCAATTAGAAATCATGAAAATGAAAAAAATTTTTTAACTACATTTAATAATTCTATTAATATTACAAATAAAGATAAAAATATTAAAGAGAATAATCTTATTAAAGAATTAGGAACCCCATATCATGAATTATTAGATAAATATAATAAAAAAAAACAAAGTGAATTAATTGATATTTTATTAATTGAAGAAGAAAATAAAAAATTTGAAGAAGAACAAAAAGAGATTAAACAAAAGAAATTAGAAGAATCAATAGAGCTTCAAAATTATTTAAATATGCAAATTATGGAAAAAAATAATAGAAAAAAAGAAGAAGAAGAAATAAATAAAAAATATTTTAATTATATAAAAGAAGAAGATGAGAAATGGATTAAGGAAGAAGAAGAAAAAACATTAATAGAAAAAAATAAACTATTAGAATTTAAAAAAGATTTATTAGAATCAATAGAAAAGAAAAATAATAAATTATTAAATTCTGAAAATGAAAAATGTGAAATTGAAGAGATTAAAAAATTAAATCAAATAAAATTAAATGAATTTGAGAAAATAAAAAGTAAAAATAATATTTCTCAATTACAAAATGAAGAAGAGAAAAATTTAGAAAAAAAAATATTAAATGAAATAGATGAAATGAATAATAATAATGGAAATGAAAATGAAAAAAATATTTTAATTAAAAAAAAAATTCAACATCGAATATTAAAACAGGAAAAAGTTAAAACTTTATTAATAAATATTTATAATTTTAAAAGTAAATTTTTTGATAATAATAAATATATAAAAGAATTTGAAGAGCAAAATAAAAAAAATGATGAAGAAATAAAATCAAAAAATAAAATAAGAATGAAACAAATAGAAGAAATAAATAATTTTAATTTACTTGAAAGTAAATTAAAAAGAGAAAAAGTAATGAAAGAAAAAGAAGAAGAAAAAAAATATAGATTGGAATTAAGTAAAAGTTATGATAATTATTTAAAAGAACAAAAAGAAGAAAGGAAAAAAGAAATAGAAAAATATAAAAAATATAAAAAAGAATTAGATGAACAAATAAAAGAAAATAATAAAAGAAATTTACAAAGATTAAATTTGCCATATATGATATAAAAGATATAAATAAAAATAATGTATTATAATATTAAAATAATAAAAATAATTAAATAAATGAATAAAAATAAAATTCGTTCATTATCATCATCACAAGAAAAAAAAGAGAAAAATATCATAAAAACTAAAAATTCATATTTCAATAATTATAAAAAAGATTCAGATGTATTATTGAATAAAATAAAAAAAGCAAATCAAAAAAAAATAATAGAAATACAACAAAGAAATAATAAAATAGATGCATTAAATAACGAAATAAGAGAATTAAAATTAAATAATTATAATCTTAAAAGAAATAGTTCTCAAAAACTTTTAAGAAGAAAAAGTATTAATAAAACTCAAAATGAAATGGGAAATTATTGTACTAGAGTAATGCGTAGATATATATATTTAAGTGATACAAAAAATGAATATGAAAATTGTATTAAAAAACTTAAAGATGATTATGAAAAAATATCTAATGAATATGATAAAAAAATTAGTCAAGTTGAAGAAATAAATATTAATATAAGTAACAATATAAAAGATAAAATGGAATTGTATAATAAACAAAATAAAGAAATATGTGATAGAAAAAAAACAATTCAAATTTTACAAAAAAAAAATGATGATCAAGAAAAAATGAATATTAATAGGGAAAAATATTATAAAGAAAAATATGAAAAATTAAAATATCAATATCAAATTTTAGAAGAAAAAATATATAC
>Ga0256407_10009637_pt1 | contig 13776 bp, 21 predicted proteins | sample RumenRJG_04DNA_FD_193489 | JGI IMG/M metagenome (GOLD analysis project Ga0256407, IMG submission 193489) | Bovine rumen microbial communities from Lethbridge, Alberta, Canada - RJG_04 | ecosystem: Host-associated > Mammals > Digestive system > Stomach > Rumen | place: Canada: Alberta... | reverse complement strand
TTTACCTCAACTGAAAACTCGAATATATATTTCTGTGTGCAAATATAAGGAGAAAACAGTAAATTCTCCGTTCATATTCACAAAACCTATCGTGCAAATTCGCAAAAACTGTCATTTTACACTTATTCCCAAGCATTTTTACTCTCCTTTCGTCTTATCTCTCCCATTATTTCAGTCTTTAGTGCATCCAAGCAGAACATAAAGATGTGCTAAAAGCCCAAGATTTATTCCCAACGTGGCAATATTTGATTCCCTGTGTGGGAACATTTCATTCCCAACGTGGGAACAAAAAGAGTACCCCGACCGAGGGCACACAGTATTAGTTTTTGTTTTGCTTTGTTTGTTACACCTATTTAATAATATAGGGGAAAGGGATAAAAGAAAGAACAACAAAAACAAATCTATGTGACCTATTTGTGACCTAAAAAAGTTTGGGCTTATTTATTGTGCCATAATGGTACGTTTCATCTATTATTATAAAAAAAACACAAATTATTGAGTTTTTTAATTTAGTCTCACTTTTTTCCATACCTTTGCACATGAGTCAAAGTGGCTCAAAGAACGTTAAGGTTTAAGCCTCTACCGAAATCTGGACAATTTCGACCAACAGGCAATGGCCAAAATGTTCCACGTTGTATGATTATTTTTCCGCAAGGATAATATATCATCAGGCGTGGGGTGCAAGTGTCATTACGTTGGTAGGCAGTCCAGAGCCTCGGTTAGGTGGTGGCCTTTGCCCCACGTTCTTTAAATAACAATCGCATTTAAAGGGCAAGAATGCTACTTATTAGTACCAATAATGAAAAAAATCATTCTATTATCTATTATGCTATCTTTTATCTGTACAGTTTCAGCTCAAAAAAAGAATGCTCAAACACGAAAACCATCAAAAACAGAGGTTATTAGAAGTAACACTATAAAATGGTTTAAGGAAACCTATGTCCCTCATTTTTTTAAGAATCCATCCAGTTATAAGTTCGTAAAATGCAATGTTGCACCAAAGACCAAGGGGAAAATGCTTGAAGAACTTATTGTTACATCAACACGCAACATCCCAAGATACAAACAACTTGCAGAACGTTATCGTTTTGTTTCACCTAATGAATATGCAACAAAATACCATGATGCTGTCGATACTAAAGAAAGAGCAGAAAAGCTATATTCTGAACTTTCAGAGCAACAAAAGAAAGAAATCGATCATTATGAGATATACTATGAGTGTTATGGAACAAATTCTTTTGGAGGCCGGATTCTTTCATCCTATATTATGAAAGCAGATGCAGATGGCAATCTTGACTATGAAAGTATAGAATGCCTTGATGAATAGAAAGGATTTGATATTAAAGCCCTGCTAACTTCTTTGTCAGCAGGGCTTATTAAAGTAAGTTTTCCAGCGGAATTACTATTTTATGTTTGACATTTCTGCACCTGCTACATAATACTTTCCTTTATCAAAATATATGAGCGCACTTCCTCCACCTACGTTTGTAGCATGAGTAACAAACCAATTTACAGAGGATTCAACTGCAGCAAACTCAAGTTCATTCAGAATACTACATGCTTTATTTGCTAAGTCCCAAACCTTTTTTCGATTCTCAGAATTGAGGCTTATGGAATGCTGTTCCAATAAATAAGCCTCGAGCTTGTTTTCAAGGACATGGAGTCTGCAATCTTTTATCTCTATGTACTCTGGCGATGCGTAATATAAACTACATGTGGCTCTCACATACGCAGCCAATTCTTTCTTGATTTGTAAAGCAAGCTGCTCTTGAGATATCCCCACTCGCAACTTACCACGCCCCCAAATATAATCTGCAAGAGCATCTATAAATGGGGTGACACACTTGCGGTTTTCAAAAAACAATTTAACATCATCTTCTTTCAGAGTAACCTTAAACGTTTCCTCCAGACGGTCAACAGCTTCATTGAAAGCCTTGGCAAAAGCAGAATAGGACTGCTTTACCTTAGCTATTTCCTTCTCGTTTTTCCAAACAATCTCTTTCTCCATATATTTTTTATCGTATTAAATTTAAAGCGGCTGTTTTAAGGTCGCCATCATTCACCTGCAACTCTTCTTTCTGAAAGTGGGCTGCAACTTTCTTTAAGTAGTTTTCCAGTTCCGTATCCGTAGCCGTACTGTTAATGGCAAAACCCTCTTTGATACGTGACTCGGGAATACCCATCTTCTCAGCCTTGGTATTTACCTTCATCTGCCAGTTGGCTGTTTTCAACTCTCGCACTTCCTTTTCGAGCGCTTCGATTCTCTTTTCTTGTTCTGTCATAAATCAAAATTTAAAATGAATACTTATTTTAATATCTCGCATGTGCCTGCGTGCGCTAACTCCTTATCAATCTCTGATTTTTCAGCTTTCAGCTGCTCATATATCTCCTTTGCTTTCCAAGAACACGCACCGCTTCGTCTTCTGGCCTCATCCCATAGTGAGCGGTTGAGGGACTTCTTCGCTTGTCGTTCCTTGGCTTTCTGCAAAGACTCATCGAGTAGAAAGAGCATCGCCTTGAGCTTGTCGGTACCCTCTTCCGATATCTGGAAGGTCGTACTACCGCTTTTCTCAGACATCAAAGTTATCGACAGCCGTTCATCCTGATAGGAAAGTTCAATATAAACATCGCCCTCTATTCGTTCCCTTATTATCATAATGTTTCCTTCCCTTCATGTCTAAAATTTAATTTTTTCTTCGCTAAAACAAATTTTTGACCACTTACAACATCGCCAGTGGTTATTAACTCACTATAGCTATCTGTTTTACTGATTAGTATTGACATGCTATCATGTTCATTGAAGATGTCAGAGATAAAGAATTCAAGCATATTTTGCCTATCACCACTAGCACTACATGGATAGAACTGCTTTGTCTCTCCGATTATCGTTTCTCCGATATGGCTATCAAGTGTGGCTCTTAGCGTTGCCTCGCTGATTAATATTTTTATATTCATAGCTAAAACAATTTTAGATGTTCATTGATTTCCTTTATTTGGAACTCTACCCGCGGCTTGATCCTGTCTATGCGTTTTGTTGCCAGAATCTGATAGCAGAGGTTGTCGTCTGTGATGGCGTGGGCGTACTGTAAACAATCGAGCAACGTCTTTAATGAATTGTCCAGGTCACAGACGTTAGTATCAAAGTAAACCGTCACCTGTAGCATAAATGGAGAATCTATCTGCATATTCTTATAGACTCTACATTGACTCAGAAATGACTGCTCATAGGCTCTTATAATAGAATCCTTGATTATTCGCCTATTATTATCACCACCTACTGCCTGATAGTGGTTTGCCTTTGCTGGTACTATTCCGTAGATTATCTCTTTTTCATTGACTTTGTTATCCTCCAATTTTAAATATGTACAACTAAAATTTATATCAACACGACTTCTGAAAAGAATCGTGTGTGTTCTTTTTCTTTTTTATCTTTGATAGTTTATATTTGACTGTTTATATTTATAAGTTTATATTTAAGGGTGTACCAACCGATGTACCAACCGATGTACCACCGATGTACCAACCGATGTACCACTTATTTAAGGCGCACCTTTGTTAATGGATGTTAACCGTTTCGTAAGTGCATCCTCATTAGTCTTCCATTTATTTGCATAAGAATGACCCTGGCTAATAAAATCGGCTATTTCATCTATCAGTTCATTAAAGGAATACTGATTGCTAACATATACCCTACCAGCGTGTCCGTGATAACACTTGAGAAGTTTACGAGTGAGTAATTCATCTCGTAATTTGTCGAATACCTTACGTGTAGTATATTTCTGGTAACAGGCATCAAGAGCCTTATTCTTCAAGTTGGCATTGAGTTCTTCTTCGCTTTTAGCTCCGAACATACGGAATATTATATGCTTCTTAGTCGTGGCAGCGAAACGCTTTTTGCCTACTATTGAAATGATTGATAACAGCATTGCCAGCATAACCCGATCTTGTTCCGTGCGATATCTATCTCTTAGATCGATAAGTAAGTTCGGTGAAAACATTGCATAGGGCGATCCCTCATAGTCGTCATATTTCCTGCCTATTTTGGCTGTGGCTTCCATAGCATAACCATTTTCCTCTATGTTAGCAAGACTATAGAACTGATAAAGGTCATACCATTCACGGATCTCATCCTTCAGAGATTCATCGTTTTTGCATATCTCGGTCAAATCATTAATGCTTTCTTCTGGGTTAAAATCCGGGCCATAAAATCCATTGTAAGCTTCATCAATATACAAATCCCCTGATTCCACAAGTTTATCAAGGGTATTCTTGAGGCTTATAGTAAGAGCCTTCTGCTGGCGATGGAAGCAATAAAGAAGTTGCCTTATCATGTCTGTAGGCTCTAATCCTGTATTTTGCAATCGGGCAGAGTGATACAATCCATATTTGAGGATGGTTTCAATTCCGTCCGTTCTCAAAAGAAGCTCTTTAATCATCGGCACTGGTACTATAACAAAACACTTACTCATATCATCCAAGAAAATTATAGAAAATATGTACACGAATCTCATTACAAATTCCTTTTAAGGAGTCGAGATTGATTCTCCTTAAGAGTAAAGACCATTGCCCTCTCTCCAGTGTAGAAGTCACGACGTGTACCCAAACATTCTATAATTCCCTCTTCTCTGAGTCCAAAAAGGATATAGCAGACATTGGCTCTTTCAATGCCGGTTCCCTTTGCACACTCAAGCATAGTGCTTTTGTGATCGCGGAACCAATTAATGATTCTGAGTTTCTGAAATGGAATTTTTGCCATCTTCATCATTTTTAAGATTTATATTTTGCTGAACCGATGAAGATTGCTTATCTTTGCATCGGATTTGAGAATTAACTACCTCATTTCTAACCTCCTCGTCGCTGCTGCCAACAGCGACTTTTTCTTTTGCCAAAACAAGAGCATCAAGTTCTGTCCTTAACAATAGTACTCGTCTCTTACCCTGGCGGAACGTTGTCAGGGTGCCATCCCTTCGCCATCTGTTGATAGTGGCTAAGCTGAACGGATATTCAGCTGGGACTTCTGGTTGTTTAATATACATTTCGTCCATACCTTAATATTAATTCACCACAAAATTACTACCTTTATCTTTCATATCATACCATATTGTTTCTTTCTTTGTCACACTTTTAAAAGTGTGCGCAAAAAAACATTATAGTCAATATCCTTCGGGAATAATCTTTGTATATTTGCCATCGCAGGGAAGAAGTACCTGTATAACTGGAAATGAGACGTATGAGAAGGGTGGGAGCACGCTGAGGCTAACACCCTATTTTATTCACCCCATATTTTGATAAGTTCTGAGCGTCTGTAGTGTAATTCTACGCCACGCCTTTTAGGATTGAGCATACCGTGTTTGCGATAGTTTTGCAACGTCTGCTTACTAATGTGATACTTTTCTACCACAACAGAAGTAGGCAACCACTCTTCTGTTGAATTTTGCTCATTCCAAGCCATGAAGGCCTCCTTAAGGTCTGCCGCTGTTATGACCAGCTGAACTTGATGACCAGAATCTAATAGGCTGTTGATGTTCATATTCGTTTGTCTTTAAAAATCTGTCAGCAAAGGTATTACTATCATTACAAAGAGACAAAACAAATTGAAAGAGTCAAGTGATAAATCAAGTATAGTCAAGTGTAGTCAAACAAAAAAGCGCAATCTTTATCGATTACGCTCTAAAAAGATCCGGTACTCTTCAATGATCCTTCCAACTTTCTTCTCATGTTTATTGCCAAAGCCATCTGACCAATTCTGTTTTGACTTGGTGACAAAGCCCATCTTCGATAGAGCACACCTCAATGGTTCTAATTTCCTTTCTTCGTTAACAAGTTTATTAGTATTGCCTTTCTGGAGAGCCATTATCGCCTGGAACTCGCAGATAATCTCCACGCCTTTCTTGTCTCCATCTTTAATACGGTTCAAGAAGAAATTCAGAAGGGGTGAGTTATGTTTGAAGATGGACAGCAGTTCCGGTGACGGCTTCTTATCTCCTTTGAAGTCGATATGTTTCATATAATAATACTCAGCATCAGCCATAAACTTCGCTTTTCCAATAAGATATTCATGCCAAGCAATCTCATCAGGATCATTTGGGTCAAGATAATCCTCACAAGACCACTCGTCTGTTTCTTCAAACTTCTGGTACAATTTATACTGTTCCTCTTCGGTGAGGCTGTACCAATCGCCTATCATGCTATTAATTTTCTCCATAACCATTACTCTATCAAAGATATCACTGAACGCTTCGTCTCATCGTCTATAGCCCTGTATCGGGCAAAGGCCTTCGAGCCTTCCGCATGACCGGACATTGAACCAATCAGATTTGGGTCTTTGACCTGCTTGTACAGACAGCCAATAAAGGTACGTCTTGCCATGTGTGAGGATGCAACCTCATTTAAGGCTCTCTGTTCCTCTAAGCCTGTCGCAGCGTTAAGTATTGTGACCATTCTTGTAACTCCGCACGCAGTCAGAACCTCTTTGATGGCATCATTGTATTTCTGAGGGCTTATAAACGGGAAAAGCCTTCCGTCTTTGTCAACTCCCTTGTATTTCTCCACTAACTTTGAGGCACGGGTATTCAAGGGTACGCTGATAGTCACCGGCTTCTTATCCTTTGTTTTCCTTGCAACATATTGGAGGGTTCGGTCTATGATATTGCTGGCTTTGAGGGTAATCAGATCGCTGACACGGCATCCAACCAGACAATGAAAGATGAAAATATCTCTTTGGGTTTCCAGTCTGGGATTACCTGACAGATCGGTATCGGCTATCAAATTACGTTCCTCCAATGTAAGATAAAAGGGTGTACCATACTTCTCAGTCCCACATTTGATCCGTTCAAATGGGTGGTTATCTGAATAGTCATTTTCGTTAAGCCATGTGTAGAAGGCCTTGAGCCGTTTTTTGTGGCCGACCAATGTATTCTGTCCTCGCTCAACTAATTTGTGCTCTTTCCGTTGAGGTCTGGCTTCTGCAGGGTATTTTGAAAGGATCGTCTTGAATATCCTTGGGTACTCATCTGCGAGCTGCTTCTCATTTGCCATATAGTCGAAGAAGTCTTCTAAAATTTCTTTGTTAAGGCTCTCTATTTCAAACTTGAAATTTCGCATATCCTGGTTAACCTCTCGAACGAATAGTTCATAACGCGCCATGATTCTCATTAACACCCGAAATTCCTTTGTACGTGACACAGAAAGTTTGCGCCTGTCAAGGTAGAATTCCGCCACCTGAAAGAATGTCTTTCCCTTGATGGCGTTACGGCTGTCTTTCTCATCACTCATTTCAGTTTGCAAGATATCCTTCAAGAGCCCTGGGCTGATTGCGGATGCGGACTTATCCTTAGTCAAACCTATTATCTTGTCTATGATATTGTGATCTATATTCTCACCGAGAGATTCAAGTGAGTTGCAGATCGCCGTCAGGCGGTTGACATATTCTTTTAGTCTTGTTTCCGCCTCCTGTGCCTCCTGTACCAAAAGCATATTGAATCGGCCTCTCTTGGGTGGCACGATGCCATATACATAGCCGTGCTTCGTTTCTTGTACAACCTTGAATAACTCCGGATTGATATAGATACCGCTTTTAAAACACGGTCTTTGTGATCGTGAAATAGTGAGTTTGACAATGACTTGACTTTTGCCATCTGCACCTCGTTTACTTGATAATTTTAAAGAAGTTGTTGCCATATCTATTACTATTTTTGAATATCAAATAAAGATGGGACACGTATCACTACGACCCCATCGTAATAAACAATTGAGTTATCTCAGTGCATTAGCACGAGACTTAAAGAAAGCCTTTTCGCTTTCTGTTATGAATGGTATATTGTCGATTCTTAAATCCTCATTGCTTAACACGTTCTCTTTAGACCACTGAACCAACTTTGCACAGAAACGTACCCAATTAGAGATCTTCTCAAAATCGGTTGTGCCTTGATGCTGCCTGAATTCAATTGTACCATGACGATTGATAGACATCGGATTAACCTTATAATAACGGCTACTAAGCTTTCTTTGTAAGTCTGCTATGGTGTTGCAAGCATAGTCGAAATTATAGCCTTGCAGTGACTTGCAGAAGGTATTATTGTCACGTCTGCGTGAAGGTGCCATAAAAGTATCTATAATGCTTTCTAACTTCTGGTAATTTCTGAAGATATTTAAAAACCACTTGTCAGTCATCCCGCTTGCACCGATATGAACGTGAAGTCCGGTAGAACGGTTTACCTTTGCATCAGCCTCATTGAGGGTCTTGCAGCAGTTCTTAAGGCTCTCGAAGCCGTTATCATTACCCTCCAAGATAGGTGATACGCACTCAATTGGATTGTCACCATGAATAGACGAATCAGTTACGAACTTATAATAAGATCGGTTATCCGTATGATTGTAGCCTTGATATTCGTACTGCATCCTATTATCCCTAGCCCTCTCAATAAAGCGTGAACGCATCATCAGGCACTCTATTTCTACACCAAAGGTGAAGGTTTTAGACTGGCTTTCACGAAGTACGAACTCTATCTCATAATGCGTGAACCCCAACTTGATGAGAGCCTTGCACTTTGCATCCTTACTCATCGTTGATTCGCGAACCTCTGCAACCTGCTCGCTCAGACTCTTTTTTGTTGAAACCTTGCTACTCATAACTCAATTGTTTATTGTTTACACTGCAAATATAATACAAATAAATCAATAATCAATGATTTATAAGATTAAATATTAATGTTTTAAACATTATTAATCAATTAAGGTTATATTTTTACTTCTATTAATGATTTATAAGATTATCAATGTCTATATTATAATGATATTATAAATATGTACGCGTACAAAATGACATATGTATGCTATGAAATAATAATGATCGCACAATAAAGGTACTGATAATAGCATGTGTATGCTATTTCATGCGAAACTTTGTTTGGTTTAGAGATAAAAAAAAGGTATCACCTTTGCGATGATACCCCTCTATTTCTTGCCTGTCAGATCACTTGTGTACTTTCAGTCCGATATGAACTTCCTTCTGACAATGAGGACAGTTTACAATCAGTTCGTCACGGAACAACTCAAAACTCTTACCATCTCCAGTTTCCGTAAGTGATTTGGGATTGATGAAGAACTGCCACATCGGAACACCGAGCTTATCAGCGATCACCTTCAACGTTTTCAATGCAGGTAGTGTTCCGCTATCCTTCTCATGGTTAACCATACGTGACACGGCTTCCGGTGTGTAACCGATTAACTTTGCCAAATCAACATTGGTGAGTTTACGCTCTTCCATGACCTCTCTCAGTCTGAATTCAGGCACCTTCTGGTCCTTGAATTCTGCTTTTTTACCTCTTTTACTGTCCATATTTCGATATTTTAATCGGTGCAAAGTTAATACAATAATTTGATAAATCAATAATAATTGCGCTAATAAACGTTAAATTGACGGTATAAATATTTAATTTCATATAAATAGCATTGATAAATCATTGTTTATTGATTTATTATTTATACTTTTGCAATATCAAATCAATCTCACGGCAATAGTGCCAAGCAACATTTTAAATAATTAAGGTTATGAGTCAGAAGGTAAAGAATACAATGAGAGAGGTGATGCAGCTCGCACACCAATTCATTCGTAAGAACGGCATGAGCCTCAGCGAGGCATTGAAGACCGCCTGGGCTAATATCAAGCTCAAGGCAGCGATGAAAAGCCGTGTCGTTAAGTTCTATTTCGTTAAGGTTTCAGGTGAGATTCGGGAGGCTTATGGATCACTTGCAGAAGGTATTATACCGGCAATAGAGAGTGATGGCAGCCGCAAGCAGAACGATACCTGCCAGACCTACTACGACTGCGAGAAAGAAGCGTGGCGGTGCTTTAAGAAGGCTAATCTGCTGCGTATAGCATAAGAAACATATGTGAGGTACACATTAAACTACGTCCTTTTATGTCAAACAGATTAAAGGTTATTGTTATGGTACAATTAAACAACAAAGTGTTAATCCCCCTGGATGGATCAGTGAATGTTGAGTACACCGGTGGTGGTAGTGTTTGTGTAAACGATGAAGTGATTTTAGGTAGGTTCTCTTATGAGGCAGGACACCCAAAATGCAATCCTTGTGGTATGTGTATAGTAGTAGAGTTATCAAAGTAGTGTATAGTTTAGGTTATTCTTTGTGATGGTGAGTCACTACTGCCCACTAATAGTGGCAACAAACAAATGTGGGAATATTATTATTAAAATATGAAGATTATGAAAAGAAGGAAATTAAGCCAGATATGGCTGAGTGATGGAGACATCATCGTAAAATGGTTTAAGTATTGTAAGAGGAATGGACTGATCTATAAGCAGCCTTTATGCTCTTTGGAACGTGATGATAAGTATGCTTATCTTACCAATTGTAATGGTGAGTTAGCGAGGTTCAACCTTAACAATCACAGATTTGAGTTTGCCGATGACTGAGAAATGATGCATTTTTGCACACTTCTGGAAGTGTAACACATGATGGTAAAAAGGGCTATGAGATATTAGCCTTTTTTACTACCTTTGTATCGAGTTAGTAATATGTTTCTGTATGACAAGTATTAAGATTCGCGAGGACGTTTTTCAAAGCCTCATCAACAATGGTTCGGCGGTCATCACTTTCAAGGGCGGTGCCGCTGAGAACTACACAATCAAAGAGAAAGAAAGCGGTGTACCTTACCGTGAGTTTGTAATTTCTGAATCCGTAGACGAGAATGATCTGACAGCAAGGATTGTTATTGTTGGGTGTAAAGTTATGCTCGACGATAATAAGGCATTGGAGGTTCTGGTAGATGATTCGCTCTCATGGAACGCAATAGAGATCCATGACGGCCAGGCAAACAATTTAATCAAATAGATATATGACAAAGCAAGAGTACATTGAGCAGGGCAAAAAGGTATTGACCTTGCAGATTGACAAAGAGTGTTTCGGCACTATTCTGAGTGGAGAACAGAAGATAGAGCACCGTTACGTCTACCCAAACAACGCAACGAGGTACGTGTATTTCGAGGTAGACGGAAAAACCTATAAGCATCAAGATGACATACCGGATAATGTTTCAGAGTTTGAGCCTAAGCCAGTGCATTACGATGCACTCTACCTTATCAATGGCAGACGAAAAGATGCACCTAGAATGATGGTTGAGGTTGAGAGTGCAGAATTTGTCATCCTTACTGACGAGGAAGGTAACGACCTCACCTACATGTATAATGACCAGGATTATTATGCCTGCCAAGTCTGGTATCACCTCGGTAATGTACTATTCACAGAGAACGTTAAGCCGGAAGAGGATACTGTAGAATTCTGTGGCGGCTATGTAGTTAAAGAATTAAGTGTTAGTTAACAATAGTATCAATTTAAAATTTAATGCAGAGTCCAAAGTTATGTAAACAGAGCAAATGGCCCTCGTCGGAACATGAACGGAGCAGGGCAAGGCGGCAGGCTTGTAGGCCGCAGGACAGAGGGTAACACCCAAGTAATTAATGGCGTGCAGCAGATTGGAAGCCGAAACGCACGGCAGCAGGATCTCAACGCTGCTTTCAGCGCAGGAGACCGCAACAAAGCGGGTACTGGGAGACTTGTTAGGAGCGGAAGGAATGCCGGACAATTCAGGCCAATCCAGAATCCGGCTCGCAGAAGTGAAGTCTGATCATGGGTAAGTACCAGGAGACAATGAGCATCATCCGTAGTGTCAGGAAACAGACTGGCACTGCGGTTCTCTTCTATTCCGCCGGTGGCAAAGACTCAATTGCCTTGCTCGATATGCTGGCAAAAGAGTTTGTGAGAGTTATCTGCTATTATATGTATCTGATACCGAACTTAGACCATGTGCAGCCATACATCAGGTGGGCAGAAACCCATTATGGCAATGTTGAGGTTCGTCAGATAGAGCACTTTCAGATGGACTATTTCAGGAAGGGTGGCTACTTTTGCGATGCAGATGCCCGCTTTCAGCTACCAAAGAAAGACCCCAATGCTCTTAGGGTTCGGAAGATTGGAGATATAGAGCAGTGGGTACGTGAGCAGACTGGCATCAAGTTCGCCTTTAGCGGAATGAAAGGACAAGACGGATATATGAAACGGATGAGGCTCAAGCGGTTTGCCCATACTGGTTATATTACGGAGAAAGGTATGGTCTATCCACTTGCGACATGGACTAACAAAGAGGTGCTGCAGTATATCTGCTCAAAGAACCTGATCAAGCCATTTGTCTATGGTGATGGTGTATCGCAGGGATTTACTATCACGCTCGATGTGCTGACACTACTTAAGGCATACTATCCGAGGGACTATCGCAGAACGCTCGAAGTCTTTCCGTATGCAGAGACATTGATATTCGATTATGAACGTAAACTGAAAGCTGAGTCAAGGAAAACAGAATAGTACAAGCAGAGTCAAGGGAGATCCTTCGAAGTCAGATAACCCTTGCTGCCTACAATCCAAGAAAGATTAGTGAGAAAGCCCGTAAGCAATTAAAGGTTAACTTGAAGCGTGTTGGTTTGATGGGCGGCATCGTTTGGAATGAGTCATCCGGCAATCTCGTTTCTGGACATCAGAAGGTTGGTATCATGGATGAGGTAAACAGGTATGATCCCGAAACACATAAGAATGACTACAAGATACGTGTGGAAGTGGTTCATCTGACAGAGAAGGAGGAGAAGGAGCAGAATCTTTTCATGAACAACAGAGCCGTGCAAGGTGAGTTTGATGATGATTTGCTCATAAAGATGCTTGGCGATATTGAATACCAGAACGCTGGCTTTGATGATTTCGACATGGAAATGCTTGGCATTGCAGATATACCGGAGGAAATAGAGAAGAACGACTTTACAGATATAACCACAATCAAGGATGGTGTCATTGAGGCTGAACAGTGGCGAAAGGAATCAGTTGTACAGGATAATGCACACTTGACGAGTGTTGACAATGAAACCACCGAATCGGAAGAGAACACACAGCTTGACCGTTCCGTTGATTTCTATAATGATAGCGAAGAAAACCAGATAGCCAGACACAATGAAGTGCAGAAGATAAAGGATAGGATTAAGGAAAATGCAGCTACCGATGATGATCGGCTAGTACAATCATACGTGGTACTGTCTTTTGGCAGTCCATCGGAAACAGAAACCTTTTTATTGCAGTACGGGTATCCGGTAGAAACAAGGGTTCTTGATGGGATAGAGTTCCTGGATAGGCTGGAGTTCGGATGTCCCGACTGCAACTGACTCAGTAAAACACCACTGCCATCTGTGATAGACCGCTGTGGTTTCTTTCTAATATGAATAAGCAACAGATACAGGAAGTGATATATTCAATCCGTTCTGTCTATGAACGTACAGACTTTGAGGCAGACGAGTTATCAACCATACTACTTGAGTGTGGCTTTAAGTCAAAGGAACGCTCATTGATAATCAGACGATCACTTATGTGGGGATATCTGGTTAAGTGTTCCAATGAAATAACCCTCATCTATAAGATTGTCGATATAGATAAGGCTATACGCACCAGAACTCTGCATCATGGAAGACATGGAAAATCATTATTGAGAGTAAAAGGCTAAAATATGGCTCAAAAATACCGTTTTGTTACTGATGTGACCTAAATGTGACCTATTTTAAAATAAGAAAAGTGCCAAATGCCCTATTTATGGTACATTCAGCACTTTTGATAGTACCCCGACCGAGAATCGAACTCGGAACTAAGCTTTAGGAGAGCCTTGTTATATCCATTTAACTATCAGGGCGTGTGTTTTGCGGTTGCAAAGGTAATGCAAAT